>ENA-OWPF01000663-OWPF01000663.1-human-gut-metagenome-genome-assembly--contig:-NODE-663-length-36448-cov-53.232874_pt1 | contig 36448 bp, 37 predicted proteins | sample MGYA00248261_ERZ651840 | MGnify/ENA primary metagenome ERZ651840 (study PRJEB26924, sample SAMEA4378268) | human gut metagenome | biome: human gut; feature: human-associated habitat; material: faeces... | reverse complement strand
TGTTAAAAATTATAAGTTTTGTAAACGTAAATTAGAATGATAAATTATAGTTTATATAAAAAATAACCCTGTAAATAATTTACAAGGTTATTTTTTAAGAAATATAAATGTTATTTTTTCATTGCCTCTTCAATCTCATTAAAGTATTTAGGCATTTTCTCTCCTAATCTTCTAGCACCATCTTTAGTGATAACAAAATCACCTTCATATCTCATTCCACCAAAGTCAGCATATTCTTCAATCTTATCATAGTTTAAAAACTCTTGGAATTTTCCTTCTGCTTTCCATCTTTTAGCTAGTTCAGGAATAAAATAGATTCCAGGCTCAATAGTGAAAACATACCCCTCTTTTAACTCTCTAGCAAGTCTTAATGATTTTAAACCAAACTGCATATCTCTAGGGAAGCTTTCATAACCAACTAAATCCTCACCTAAATTTTCCATATCATGTACATCAAGTCCTAACATGTGTCCTAGTCCATGAGGGAAGAAAAGAGCATGAGCCCCAGCTTTTACAGCCTTTTCAGCATCTCCCTTCATAAGTCCTCTTTTAATCATCCCTTCTGCTAAAACTTTAGATACAGCTAGATGAACATCTTTATAGTTAACTCCTGGTTTTACCATAGATTCTGCTTTTTCAAACATCTCTATTAAAAGTGAGTAGATATCTTTTTGTCTATCACTAAATTTTCCACTAACAGGGAAAGATGTTGTCATATCCCCACAATATCCCTCTCTATTTCTAGCTCCACAATCTAATACAATTATATCTCCATCTTCCACTGTGTTATCATAACCATGATTATGTAAAATATGCCCATTCTTAGTAAAGATAGTGTGGAAAGATAGATCACCATAATATTTTTTTGCTACTGATTCAAGAACTGCTACAACTTCATACTCTTTCATTCCAGTTTTAACTGTTTTCATTGCAGTGAGTTGCATCTCTCTAGTTATATTTACTGCATTTTCAATTTGCTCAATCTCCTTTTGAGATTTTGTATTTCTCTGTTCAATTACAGCTTTTACAAAGTCATAAGAGATGTACTCATCATATTCAAATGGGCTTATCTCTAAAGCTTTACATACTCTTAATTTATTATCTCCTCTATATTGAGGTAAAATATGGAATCTTCCTCTTCTCTCCTTACAATTTTTAATAAAGTTATCAAAATCCTTCATTTCAACAAAATTATTTACACCAACTTCATTAGCAAAAGTTTTTAAAAGTTTTTGTTCTCCACTCCAAACAATATCATCTAGGGTAAAATCTGTTCCAAAAATATATTCTTTATTTTTGTCAATGTCTATTATTCCAATAAGATTTGGTACATCCATACCAAAATAATAACGAAAAGTTGAATCTTGTACAAAAGGGTAGCACTCATCTTTATAGCTTCTTGGTGCTTCTTCATTTCCATTTATAATAACGATACCCTTCATAAGCTTTTCTTTTAAAACTCTTCTTCTTTCAATATAAACTTCTTTTTCAAACATTTTTTCTCCTTAATTTTTTATCCCTCTATTAAATTAACACCATATCTTACACCAAGAGACCCTCTCTTAATGTTGATATTCATACACTTTTTACCAAGAAACTTATCATAAACCTCTTTTTCAACAAGAAATTTTACCTCTTCTCCATTTACATCTAAAAAAGCATAGTAAAAGTTAATATAATACTTGCTTCCAGGCTTTTTAAAATATTTTTTTTGATCAACTACCATTTTAATAATAGGATACTCTTTTTGTTCCCCTTTGCTCCCTATTCTATTTATAAAGAATTTTATTCTAACATAGATATATTTAGCAATAAAGCTTCCTAGCCAAAGTCCTATACATAAAGATATTGTCAATTTTAAAGCAATTACATTTTTAGTTGGTTCAACTCCAGCTTGTAAATAGTATTGACAATAAAAAATAAATGCTGACATTAAAAGACCAATAATAATAGATGCAAATCTTCCTATTTTATCTTCAAATAAAACTACTTTCCAAGTTGAAAAATATATCATTGCTGGAATTATCATTAACCCAAAATAATAGTAGTGTTTATTTACTCCCATTAATAAAAATAGTAGTATAAAGCATATAGATATTGTTTTTACAGTTTTTTCAGAAAAATTTCTCATTCTCTTCCTCCAGTCAGTTTTTCTTTTTCCTTTGCTTCTCTTTCCATTTTAGAGAATACACAACCACAATAATCTTGTCTATACAGTTCATATTCTCTTGAGATTTCAGTACTTCTTAAGTATCTGTTTTTCTTTTTAAAATCTCCATTTAGAAATTTTATACCATATTTTTCAGAAAGTTCCTCTCCAATCTCATTTATCCATTGAGCATTTTTTAAAGGACTTATACTAAGAACAGTTGAAAAATAATCAAATCCTAACTCTTTAGCTTTTTGTGCAGTAGCTTCCATTCTAAGAGTATAGCATTTAAAACATCTTTCTCCACCCTCTTTTCGATCTTCTAAGCCTTTTACCTGTTTAAAGAAATCCTCTCTAGGATCATATTTTCCCTCAATTACTTTAATTGAATACCCTCTCTTTTCATGGTATTCTCTCTGTTCATTTAAACGTTTATAATACTCCTCTTCAAATGTAATATTAGGATTATAAAAATAAACAGTTATATCAAAATAATTTTGTAAAAACTCTAGTATAGCAGAACTACATGGAGCACAACAAGAGTGTAGAAGTAATTTAGGTTTTATCCCTGTTTTCTCTATCTCTTTTAATTGATTCTCCATTAAAATTTCATAATTGATCTTCATAAATTTACCCTCCACATTGATTATATCATAATACACTAAAAATAATAATATTTTTTAATAATTACACATATAATTTTATAATTTTTCAAATATTTAAAGGAATATTAGAGAGTTTATGGTAAAATATAAAAATAATAAGATAACAACAAAATAAGGAGGTACAAAATTGAGTTTATTAAAAGAGTTTAAAGACTTTGCTGTTCGTGGAAATGTATTAGATATGGCCATAGGAGTAATTATAGGGGGAGCTTTTAGTAAGATCGTAAATAGCTTGGTTAAAGATGTAATTATGCCACTTTTAGGAACTGTTACAGGAAAGATTAATATATCTACTCTTGAAGTAAAAATTCCTGTAAGTAGTGCAACAGGAGAGCCAATATTAATTAAATATGGACTATTCTTACAAAATATCATTGATTTTTTAATAATAGTATTCTGTATATTTATATTTGTAAAACTTATAAATAATTTTAGAAAGAAAGAGGAGAAAGCTCCACCAAAACCTACTGCTCAAGAGGTTTTACTTACTGAAATTAGAGATCTATTAAAAAACAGATAAAAAAATAGAGCTAGAGAGATCAAAATTGATTTTTCTAGCTCTTTTTGATAATTTATTGAGTTTCATAATTTTTCTTCCATTTGTAATGGAAAACAACAAGTATAATAATTGCCTCTATTATCCATTGAAGTGCTGTAATTTTCCAAAAATAAGTTACAGGAGCTTTTTGAATATAGATAAAATAGTAAACTAGAGGTAAACGAATTACCCAGTTTGTAAATAATACTATTTTAAATGGTGTTTTACTATCTCCAGTTCCCTTTAAAGCTCCTCCTAAAACCATTGATATAGCTATAGGTATCTGTTCTATAGAGGCTATCATAAGACAAGTTGATCCTATTGTTATAACCTCTTTTTCGCTATCTTTTATAAAAGCTGTAATTATTGGTTCTGGTGATACTAAAAATATAATAGCAAAAATCCCCATTACTAAAGATGATAAAACCATAGAATATATTACATAAGATTTAGCTTTTTTATAATCCTTTTCTCCAATACTATAACCAACAAGAGAGGTACAAGCAATGGCAAATCCCCAACCAGGCATAAAAGAGATTGATTCTATATTAATAGTTATCTGATTTGCTGCAAAGGCAAGACTTCCCAATGTCATTATTAATGTTACATTTATAAGTCTATTTATACTAAAAGCTCCCTCTTGTAAAGCTGAAGGAATAGATAACTTAACTAATTCTCTAAAATACTCTCTTTTAAATTCAGAGAATAGATTTACTTTAAATGGAATTTTTTTCAACTGTGTCATAGTAAATAAAAATCCTGCAAAGTTTCCAACTGCAGTGGCTATTGCACCTCCAGCAACTCCCATCTCTGGAGCACCAAATTTACCAAAGATTAAAATATAGTCTAAAGAAACATTTACAACATTTACTATAAAAGCTGTATAAAGTGGTGATTTTGTATTTCTACAACCTCTAAAAATTCCATTAAATACACTTGTTAAAACATTAAAAACAATAGCAATAGAACATATTCTCATATATTTTGTTGCTAATGGAAGAACATATTTACCATCAGCTTTAGCTATTGTTAAAATCTCTTTAGGGAATGTAAAGAATATTACTCCTAAAAGAATAGCAATAATAGCTCCAATTTTTAAAGCAATATCTGAAGTGATTCTTGCTTTTTCAAAATCTCTACTCCCTATTGATCTTGAAACTATTGAAGTAACAGAGATTGAAAGCCCCATAGCAACTAACATATTTGTAAAAGTATACATAATCTCAGAGCTAAGTCCAACTGCTGAAACCCCTATCTGTCCAGTATGATTTCCTATCATAAGGGTATCCAATACCCAAATCATCATATACAAAACCATTTCCCCAACTGCAGGGAGAGCTAATTTTAGAATCTCTCTTATTATACTTAACATAGTGTCTCCTCAACCATAAACTTTCTACATCTATTATAAACTTCATCATTTACAATTGCAACTATTCTAACTCCTTCACCTTCATAATCTTCACTTTGAATAATAGCATTTCTATGAAGATAAGCTCCCATTGAAGTGTCTGTATATGGAATTAGATATGTACATTTTCTTGTTGTTTGTGGCAGTAATGAAACTGTCATATCTAAGAATTTATCAATATTATAGTTTTGTTTTGCACTTATCTCTATCATTTGATAATTACTAAATTTTTCTTTTACATTTGCAATCTGTTCAGGAGTAGCCATTTCACACTTATTAAGTGCTAAGAAAGTTGGTTTATCTAAAGCATTTAACTCATTTAAAACATTTTCTACTGCTTTAATTTGTTCTACAACAGTATCACTTGAAATATCTACTACATGAATTATTAGGTCTGAAAAACTTACCTCTTCAAGAGTAGATTTAAAAGCCTCTACTAAATCATGTGGCAATTTTCTTACAAATCCTACTGTGTCAGTAAGTGAAGCAACTCTTTTATCTGGAAGAGTAATAGCTCTTGTTGTTATATCCAATGTTGCAAATAGCATATTTTCAGCAAAAACATCCTCTTTCTTAGATGTGTTATCTGCTGTATACATACTTACAAGAAGATTTCTCAAAGTAGATTTTCCAACGTTTGTATATCCAACTAAAGAGATTTTTGGTATACCTGATTCATCTCTCTTCTCCCTTTGAGTTATTCTTGTTTTCCTAATTTTTTCTAACTCCTGTTTCAAATCATGTATAGTTTCTCTTATTCTTCTTTTATCAATCTCTAATTTTTTCTCTCCAGGACCTTTAGTTCCTACTCCTCCCCCTGTTCTAGACATTGTAGTTCCAAATCCTAAAAGTCTGCTACTTCTATATTTTAATTGTGCTAATTCAACTTGAATTTTAGCCTCTCTTGTTCTCGCTCTAGTTGCAAATATCTCAAGTATTAAAACTGTTCTATCTATTACTTTGCAACCTGTAACTTCCTCAAGATTTTTTACTTGTAATCCACTTAACTCCTCATCAAATATGATTAAGTTAGCCTTTTTAATCTGTTTAAATCTAGCAAGTTCTATAACTTTTCCTGTTCCTATAAAATAGCATGGATCTATCTTACTTTTCTTTTGGAAGAATTTTCCTACTACCTTTACATTACATGCCCTTGCTAACTCTGCAAGTTCATCAAGGCTTTCATCATTATCAATTCCAACTAAGATAGCATACTCATCATCATTTTCAACTATATTTCTTTTCTTTAAAATAGATTCTATCTCCTCTATTCTATAAAGAAAATCATAGTCAATAAATTCTGGAATATTCATAACTTCTGTAACTTCATGAGATAACTCATCTCCATCTACATTACAAAATCCCATTACAACTCCAGTAATTTTTTCTTCAATTACACCTATTGCAGCTATACAATCTAGTTTTAATTTTGTAAGAGCTGAAATATCAATACTTGAAAGATTAGGGTTTCCATTTGGGTGAGTGTGAATAACTCTTATACCACTAAGTCTTTTTTCTTGTACATTAAGTAATGGTAACTGTACACTGCTACTATCTCCAATAGATATTTCTACTATATTTCCTCTTCTATCTATTGCAACATTTATCTCTCTATTTATTCTACTACTTATAGATGCTATTAAAGCTATTATTTCAGGCTCAATAACTCTATTTTTTGTCACTGTTATATCATAGATAGAATCAAGTTCTTTAAGAATAAAATCTTTAATTCCATCAACATTTCCTTTTATCATGTTTCCTCCACTAAATTAATATTTTCCTCCCCATTATATCACAATTTTACTACTTTTTTCAAAGTATTTTCAATTTTGTTATTAATATATTTTTTTACTTCTTTTCTCCATAAGAATAGAGTTTTGCCACTCTCCATTTTTATCTTTTGCTATCTTCTCCCTATATCCAACCATTCTGAAACCACAACTTTCATGTAGTTTCATGCTAGGGAAATTATTTCCAAGCATTACAGATTGGAGAGTCCAAATATTATTTGATTCAGATACTTCTATCTCTTTTTCTATCAATTTTCTTCCTATTCCCATTCTTTTATAATCTTTATGAATATAGACACTTATCTCACATACTCCTGAATACTCTTCTCTTGTTGATGTAGGAGAAAGAACTATCCATCCAACTATTTTTTTATCACATAGAGCAACTAATCTACCTATTTTTAATTTTGATTTATTCCAATATTCAAATTCTGGAACATTTCTCATAAAGGTTGATATACCACTATCAATTCCCTGTTGATATATAGCTTTTACCTCATTCCAATCATTATCATTCATCTCTCTTATTACAATCTCTTTCATAGTTATCACCTTACAATAAATTTATATTCATATAATACCATAAAAACAATATAAATAACAAAAAACTCCATTTAAACAAAATGGAGTTTAATAAAGTTATTTTAATAATTAGAATGGAAACTCATCGTCATCTTCATAAGGAACTTCTTCTTGTGGTTTAGCAACAGGTTTAGAAGAAGTGTTTGAACTAGAAGATGGAGCTGAGTAAGATGGTGTATAATCTTGAGGTTCATATCCTCCCATAGAATCAACAGCATTTTTAGATTCTAAGAATTCAATAGTATCAACAACTACATCATAACTTGTTCTTTTTTCACCATTAACTTCATATTTACCCATTTGAAGTCTTCCAGTAACTCCTGCTTTTCTTCCTTTTCTTAAATATTCTCCAATTAATTCAGCAGTTTTTCCAAAGGCTACACAGTTGATAAAATCTGCTTCTCCTTTTTGCATAGGTCTATCTACAGCTAAAGTAAATCTTGAATAAGCTTTTCCACTTTGTCCAAATTTTAATTCTGGATCTCTTGTAAGTCTTCCAGTTAAAATGATTATGTTCATTTAGCACCTCCAAAAATATATCTATAACAATTTAATTATATCAAAAAATTTTATAAAAAACAATTTTTATATTTATTAAAAAAAATAAAAAGGAAAAGTTAAAGTTTTTATGAATAGTTAAAATACAGTAGGGGGACTTACTATTAATTTTAATACATTTTAATAATTAAATAAAGGAGATTATGTAATGACTGAAAAAGAATTTTTGATTTTATATCAAAAAAAAAGAGGGCTTAAAAATATTCATGAAGCGAAGGAAAAAATAAACCTATTTTGGGAAGCTCTCTTTGAAGCTTTAGAAACTAATGATTCAGTAAGTTTTAGAGGTTGGGGGATCTTTGAGAAAAAAGTTGTTCCTGCAAGAAGAATAATGAATATAAATACAAAAAAAATTCAATATTCAACACCTAGAAAATCAATTAGATTTAGAACAGGAAGTGTTCTTTCAAATAAAATAAATATTGATGAAGAGTAAAAATAATTAAGCACTTAGAGAAATCTAGGTGTTTTTTATTTGAAAAGAAAATATATTTTAGTATGCAATTGTAAAAAATTATGGTATTATCTATGTATGGTATGAAGAGAAAAATTAGGAGGTAATAAGATGAATGGAATAATAATTTTAATACTATTTATACTTATTGTTGTTTTAATGGCTACTCATGTAAGAATAGTTCCTCAATCAAGAGCTTATGTTATTGAAAGATTAGGAAAATATCTTGGAACTTGGAATGTTGGAATAAATATTCTTGTACCTTTTATAGATAGAGTTGTTAAGAGAGTATCTTTAAAAGAGCAAGTTATTGATTTTAAACCTCAACCTGTAATTACAAAAGATAATGTTACTATGCAGATAGACTCAGTTATATATTTTCAAATAACTGACCCTAAGCTTTATACTTATGGAGTTGAAAACCCTATGAGTGCAATAGAAAACTTAACTGCAACTACTTTGAGAAATATAATTGGGGCTATGGAACTAGATGCAACTCTTACTTCAAGAGATACTATCAACACTGAGATGAGAGTTATACTTGATGAGGCTACTGACCCTTGGGGAATGAAAATAAATAGAGTGGAATTGAAAAATATTATTCCACCTAGAGAGATTCAAGATGCAATGGAAAGACAGATGAAGGCTGAAAGAGAGAGAAGAGAGGCTATCTTGAGAGCAGAGGGACAAAAGAAATCTGCTATTCTTGTTGCTGAGGGAGAAAAGGAGTCTGCTATTTTAAAAGCTGAAGCTGAAAAACAATCTGCTATACTTAGAGCGGAGGGACAAAAAGAGGTTGCTATTAAAGAGGCAGAAGGTAGAGCTGAGGCAATTAGAGCAATTAAAGAAGCAGAGGCTGAAGGAATTAAACTATTGAAAGAAGCAGAAGCAAGCAAAGAGGTATTGATGTTAAAGAGTATGGAAACTTTAGGAAAAGTTGCTGATGGTAAGGCTACAAAAATTATTATACCATCTGAAATTCAAAACTTAACATCATTTAGTACATTGTTTGCTGAGATGAATGAAAAAACTAAATAAAATTATTGGGGCTGTTCAAACTATTAGTTTGTTCAGCTCCTTTTAAATTATTTTAAACTATAACTCAGTATTTTAATAATCGTTAAATGCAAAGGTACTTTGCTGTAAAACTAACGATATATTAGAAAACCTAGCTTAGCTAGATAAATTATAATTTTAAAAATTAACTTTAAAAATTTTTTTCAAACTCAACAATTTTATACTTTTATTCGTCTAATATATCATGGGTAAAAAAAGGAAGTAGATTATTTTTATTAAAAATTAATATATAGAGTTTTAAAAAGGAGGACTTACTATGGAAAACTTAAAAGAAAAAATATCAGTAGAAAAAGAAACAATAGCTACTATAAAAAGAGAGATTGAAAAGAAGATAGTAGGACAAGAGGATATGATCAGAAAAATTCTAATTGGAATTTTTACTGGAAATCATATTTTGCTTGAAGGATTGCCTGGACTTGCTAAATCTTTAACAGTTAATACAATAGCACAAACTTTAGGTTTAAAATTCTCAAGAATACAATTTACACCAGACTTATTACCAAGTGATATTATAGGAACAGAGATCTACAATGAAAAGACAGGAGAGTTTTATACTAAAAAAGGACCTATCTTTGCTAATATTGTTTTAGCTGATGAGATAAACAGAGCTCCTGCTAAAGTTCAATCTGCACTTCTTGAAGCTATGCAAGAAAAACAGATAACTATTGCAAATGAAACTTTTAAATTAGATAGACCTTTTATTGTTTTAGCTACACAAAACCCTATTGAACAAGATGGTACTTATCCATTGCCAGAAGCTCAACAAGATAGATTTCTTATGAAGGTAAAGATTGAATATCCTACTAAACAAGAGGAAAAAGCGATGCTTAATCTTTTAACTACATCAACTGATTTTGATAGTATAAAGATAGAAGAGGTACTAAATAGAGAAAAAATAGAAACTATAAAAGAGATTATAAAGAATATCCATATAGATGAAAAACTTATGGATTATATTCTTGAAATTGTATTTAAAACAAGAGAGATAAATAATTATATAGCTTGTGGAGCATCTCCAAGAGCATCTATCGCCCTTGTTGTATCAGCTAAAGCAAATGCCTTTTTAGATGGTAGAGAGTATGTAATGCCACAAGATATTAAAAGGGTAATTTTTGATGTGTTACGTCACAGAATAATGCTTACTTATGAAGCTGAGGCTGAAGGAAAAAATGTAGAGGATATTATTACTGGAATAATGGAGGAAGTAAAACTTCCCTAATAAAAAGAGGTGGCAATTATGAGTAGAACTGAACTTTTAAAAAAGATAAAAAAAATAGAGATTGCCTCATCTATTCTAGCTAATGAACTTTTTACAGGGAACTATCGTTCATATTTCAAAGGAAATGGAATGGAGTTTTCAGATATTAGAAGATACTCTCCTGGAGATGATGTAAAAAAAATAGATTGGAAAGTATCAGCTAGGCAGAGAAAAACCTATGTAAAAGAGTTTACAGAGGAGAGAGAACTTTCAATTTATCTGATGATTGATATTTCTAACTCCAATAATTTCTTTGCTAAAAAGGATTTGATATCTCAATTAGCTGGAAGCTTAGCTTTTAGTGCTATTAAAAATGGTGATAAGGTTGGGGCTATATTTTTTACAGATAGAATAGAAAAAGTTATTCCTGCTAAAAAGGGAAGAAATCAATCTCTAATTATTCTTGACGATCTTTTAACTTATCAATCTATCGGAAAGAAAACTGATATAAAATCAGCATTGGAGTTTTTTAATAAAATTATTAAAAGAAGAGCGATTCTCTTTTTAATCTCTGACTTTATAGATAAAGATTATGAGAAAACAATGGCTATAATTAAACAGAAACATGATCTGATCCCTATTAGAATAGCTGATAAAAAATATGATACTCTTCCAGAGGGAGCAATTTTTAATATGGTAGATTCTGAAAGTGGAGAAAGCATAATTATTGAAAATTTTAAAAAGAATATAGATATTTCTCAAAATATATCTAAAACTATTTTGACTCTATATACTGATGATAACTATGTAACTGTACTTTCAAACTTTTTTAAAAGGAGGAGAAGAAGATGAAAAAGATAGTTTTAGCTTTTTTTCTTGCCTTTTCTCTTCTAATATCTGCTAAAGAGATAAATGTTGGAGATAGTATCAGCTTTAAAATCTCTGGAGTTCCTAAAGAGGAGATTATTAAAGAGTTTGAAAAAAGTGACTTCTCAATAGAAAAGATAAAAGAAGATAAAGATGGAAATCTTTTAGTAACAGTAAAGGGATTTAATTTAGGTAAAAACAATATTATTCTTGGAAATAAAAATCTTGAAATAGATATAAAATCTATTTTAACTCCAAAGGATAAAGAGATATATAGAGATCTATCAGATATGAGTAATAAAAAACTTTATTCAAATGATTTTCCATATATTTTTACTGGTAGTATAGTAATTGGAATTTTATCTCTAATTATGTTTATAAAAACTTTTAAAAGAGGAAAGAAAAAAGAGATTATTGACTACGATAAGAGATTTAATTCTCAAATGGAGATTTTATCACAAGATAAGTGGGCATTTGATATAAGTTATGCCCTTAGAGAGTATATAGATAGCAGATATAACTCTCACTTTTTAAATGGAAACTATGAGAAAAAAGGTGTTTTAACTGATGAGGATATAATGTTTATACAATGGCTAGACAGTTGTAAATTTTCTGGAGATGTTCAAGAGGAGATTGAAACAAGCAAGAAAAAAGCCTTTGATATTTATAAAAGAGTAAAAGAGGGTGAGATAAATGTTTAAGTTTGCATCACCATATTTTTTATTGTTAATACCTATTATAATCTATCTCTTTTTAAGAAAAAGAAGTAATTTAGGAATAACAGTTCCAGGGATAGAGCCTTTAAAAGCTTACAAAATAAAAAGTAAGAAGCATCTTTTAGGTAAATATCTAATTCTCTTATCTCTGATTCTGATGTGTGTGGCATTAGCTAGACCACAGATGATATATGAAAATAGAGTTGTTAAGAAAAATGGAATTGATATAGCTATTTCATTAGATCTTTCACAATCTATGTTACAAGAGGATTTCTCTCCAAATCGTTTAGAAAAAGCAAAAGAGGTTTTAGGAGAGTTTATTGATAAAAGAGGAGACGATAGGCTTTCTTTAATTGTTTTTGGTGGAGATGCCTATACAAAAGTTCCTCTTACATTTGATCATAATGTTGTAAAAGAGATGGTTTCAAAATTAACAGTAGATGATATTACAAGTAACAACAGAACAGCTATTGGTATGGGAATTGGAGTTGCACTAAATAGACTAAAAAATTCAGAGGCTAAATCTAAGGTAATAATTTTATTAACAGATGGAGAAAATAACTCTGGTGAGATGAGTCCAAGTGCTGCTGCTGATATAGCTAAAGAGTTGGGAATAAAAATATATACTATTGGAATAGGAGCAAGGGAGATACAAATTCCTACACTCTTCGGTTATCAAACTGTAAAAAATAATGAGCTTGATGAAAATCTTCTGCAAAACATTGCTAAAACAACTGGTGGAGAGTATTTTAGAGCAGGAGATAGCAAGGAATTTAAAGAGATATTTAATAAGATAGATGAATTGGAAAAAACAAAGATAGATGGAAGAAGTTTTTATGATAAACAGGAGATGTTTGAGGAAATTTTAAAAATTTCTCTAATTCTGCTACTAATAGGAGTATTTTTCCAATATCTAATCTATATAATAATACCATAATTGTGAGGTGAGAAAATGGAATTTGGAAATCTTAATCTTTTAATATACTGTATAATTCCACTGCTTATACTCATTCTGATGATTATAGGTATGCAAAAAAGAAATAGAATATTAAGTATATTAAAAATGAAAAAATATAATTTTGTTCAAATTTTAAAAATATTTTTAATTAGTTGTGGAGCTTTGTTAGTAGCTATATCTTTACTATCACCACAAAAACCTGTTGATAGTGAAAATGTAGAGGTAAAGGGATTAAATATCTACGCTCTAATAGATACTTCACGTTCTATGATGGCAGAGGATGTTTATCCAAATAGACTCGAAGGAGCAAAAAGAACTCTTGAAAAACTGTTGCACAATTTAAAGGGAGATAGAATAGGTTTTATCCCATATTCAGATAGTGCATATATTCAGATGCCCCTTACTGATGATTATTCAATAGGTAGCAACTATATTAATGCCCTTGATTCAAACTTAATTTCTGGTGGAGGAACTGAACTTTATCAAGCGTTGGAATTAGCTGAAAAATCTTTTAATGAGATTCAAAGTGAAAATAAGACTATTATTATACTTTCAGATGGTGGAGATTTTGATAAAAAATCTTTGGATTTTGTGAAAAAACATAAACTCAATGTCTATGCTATTGGAATAGGTACAGATGAGGGAAGTATCCTTCCAGAGTATATCAATGGTAAAAAAGTTGGTTTTATTAAAGATGAAAATGGTTCTCCAGTAGTAAGCAAATTAAATTCAGATTTTATGAAAAAACTAGCTGAAAGTAGTGATGGAAAGTATTATGAAGTAAATAATTTAAAGGATAATACAATAGATTTTTTTAAAGATACAGCTAATCTTGAAAGAAAAAACCAAAGAAATGAAAATATGACTGTATATAAAAAATATTTTCAAATACCTCTTGGAATAGGAATGCTCTTTATTCTTTTAGGATATCTTTTAAGAGGAGGTGCAAAAGATGAAAAATAAGGTAATATCTATTTTGTTACTTCTTCTTTCTCTCTTTGCTTTTGGCATCAATCTCAATAGTGCTAGAGCATACTATTATACCTCTAAAGGAAACTCATTTTTTAAGAGTGAAAACTTTGAAGAGGCTAGAAAAAATTATGAACTTTCTCTAAAATTAAAAGATAACCTCAATGTAAAAAAGAATATTATCAAATCTTTCTATGAGGAGAAAAAATATAAAGAGGTTATTGAAAATGAAAGTGATGAGTTCTTTTTAAGAGGAAATTCCTATGCTTTTTTAGGCGATAGTTTAATAAAGGAAAATCCTGAAGAGGCTAAGAAAAACTATAGATTAGCTCTTGAAGAGTATAAAAAAGCTATGAAGCAATCTGATGATATAAATATTAAAAAGAATTATGAGATTGTTTTAAAGAAGATTGAAGATTTAGAAAAAGAACAACAACAAAATCAAGACAACCAAAATAAACAAGACAAACAACAGGAAAATAAAGATAATAATCAACAAAATCAAAATAATCAAAACAATCAAAATAACAAAGATAATCAAGAGCAAAATCAAGAAAATAATAATCAAAACAATAGTAATAACCAAGATCAAAAAGATAAATCACAAGATAATAAACAACAAAATAATAAACAAAATGATTCTGATAATAATAATCAGAAAGATAATAACAATCAAGATCAACAAAATAATAGTGGAGGGAACCAAGAAAACAGTAATCAACCACAAGATCAACAGGATAAAAATCAAGGTGGAGGAGTTTCCACAGGGGATATAAAAGACTCTAAAGAGGATATTAAAAAGAATGAGATTGGAGTTATCTTAAAAAGACTTGAAGGTAATGAAAAACAATCATTTAAAAATAATGAGAGAGTTATGAATATTGAGACTGGAAATTCTAATAATAAATGGTAGATATGAGGTGAAAATATGAAAAAAATAGTAAGTCTACTTCTATTTTTATTGATAAGTGTTCTTACATTTACAGAGGCAACCTTAAATGTAAATAATACAAATCCAAGGGTAAATGAGCCTATTGCTTTAAATGTAGAGTTTACCAACAGTGAAAAAGAAGATTACACCATTGAAGGACTTAATAACTTTAAGGTACTTTCAAAGGGTGTACAAAGAAGTTATACTATAATAAATGGAAAAAAATCATCAACTATATTGGATAAATATACTCTTCTTCCAATTAAAGAGGGGACTTTTACTCTACAATTAAAAGGAGAAAAGGAAGTTTCTAATCCTTTAGAAATAGTTGTTTCAAAAGAGGCAAAAGTTGCTAATGTCAATATATCAGATAAGATTAGTTTAAAAACAGAACCTAAAAATAATCAAGAGTACTACTTTGGGGAGAAGATTCCCTTTGAAGAGAAACTTCTTATTACTGTGCCTATAAGTGATATGAAGTATATTGATCCCCCTGTTTTTAATGATTTTTCTGTAAAGGAGATCTTCCCTAATGCACAAAATAGTAGATACCCAGAAAAAACTTTTACAACTCCTCAAGGAAAACAAGGGATAGAATTAACTTTACAACAAAGTATTTTACAACCTAACTCTTCTGGAGAGAAAACTATAAAAAGTGCTCATATAGCAGTTGTTGAAAGCAGCAACAATGATATGTGGTACTATGGAAATCAACCTGTTGTATATTTAGGTGGAGAGGAGATTAAATTAAATATTCTTCCACTACCTACAAATCAGCCTACTGGATTTCAAAATGTAGTGGGACAATTAAAAGGTGAGTTTAATTGGAATAGAGATGAAGTAAATTTAGGAGAGTCTATTTTACTTACTTTAAAACTTTATGGAGATGTGAACTTAGATACTTTAGAAAAGATTATTCCCTATGATATAGCAGGATTTAATATTTTTGAGAGTGTAAAAAGTAGCAATGAAAAGATTGTAAATGGAAAATATTATAGTGAGAAAACTTTTGAGATAGCTTTTATTCCTAGAACTAATAGTGAAAAAACTATTCCAGAGATTAAAATACCATATTTTGATACAGAAAGTAAAAGTTATAAATATTTTACAATTCCTAGTAAAAATTTTAAAGTTTTAGGTGGTACACAAACTAATAACACTCCAAGTGGTGTTCAAAATACTCAACAACAAACACCTTCTACAAATTTAACTACTACTAAGGAAGAGCCTAAACAACAGAATTTAGATAAGGTAGAGATCAGTAATATTCCTGCTATCTCTGAAGAAGTTTTAGAATCAGAAGATCATCAACATTTAGTAAGAATTTATGGTATAATGATAGGTGAAGGAGTTATTATACTGATTTTACTACTTTTACTTTTAAGAAAAAAAGTAGAAAAGAAAGGTATAAAATATGACTTTAGATCTATGAAAAGAGCAAAAGATGATTTAGAATTTTATGATCTTTATTGTAATTTAATGAAGGAAGTATTTAATTTTAGCCCTAAGGTTCATCTTGAAGATAGACTTGTTAAAAGTGGAGCTAGCAATGCAATTGTTCAATTAAATAGAGATATTGAGGAGAAAATCTATAATCTTGAGCCTTTAGATAGAAAAGAGATTATTAAAATTTTGAAAAAGGAGATTAAATAGTGGGAGCAAATTATTTAGTTATGGATATCAATATAGCTTACAGTATGATTAATATGAAACTGAGAGATTTTTACTCTTCCCTTGATGATTTTTGTGAGGGAGAAGAGGTAGAGAAAGATGATCTTTTAGCTCGTTTTAATGATAATGGTTATATCTATAACGATAAAACAAATCAATTTATCTACAAATAGTTAAAAAAGTTATAGGCTGTTAGAAATTAGCAGTTTATAACTTTTTTATAAGACCTAATATTTTTATTTAGTTTTTATAAAAAATACTTTTAATTTTTGGGAAATTATGATAGAATAAATATGGTCCATTGTACAAGAAAAGGTGTCTCTTTTGTAGCTTAACTTAAACAAATTAAAATTACTTCTTGTCAATAACAAGTTGACATTTTGTTTAATTTATGATATCATTTTATGGAAAAATAATTTATTTATTTGAAAATAATTGGAGGTTTTTAATTTGGCACATTCAAGATCAGCTAAAAAGAGAGTTTTAGTAGCAGAAAGAAACAGAGAAAGAAATCAAGCAGTAAAATCTAGAGTTAAAACAATGACTAAAAAAGTTTTAACAACTGTAGATACTAAAGATGTAGAAGCAGCAAAAGCAGCTCTATCAGTAGCTTACAAAGAATTAGATAAAGCAGTAAGCAAAGGAATCATGAAGAAAAATACAGCATCTAGAAAGAAAGCAAGATTAGCTGCTAAAGTAAACGCACTATAATTTTTCTTAGTATGTGAGAGGATATCCTGTATTGGATATCCTTTTTTCTTTATATAAAAATTTAAAAGGGAGATGAGGAAAGATGATAAAATTAATAGCTTTAGATGTAGATGGAACATTATCAAATGGAAAGATATATACAGATGATAAAGACAACAACTTAAAGGCTTTTGATGTTAAAGATGGATTTGCAATAGCTCAATGGATAAAAGAGGGTGGAATAGTTGCAATAATTACTGGAAAATCTTCTAATATTGTACAAAGAAGAGCAGACGAACTAGGAATCCAAGAGGTAGCTCAAGGGATATCAAATAAAGTTCAAGAGATGGAGAAATTAATAACTAAATTAGGTATAACTTTAGATGAAGTAGCATATATGGGAGATGATATTAATGATCTTGGTGTAATGAGAATGGTAAAAATTGCAGCAGCTCCTAAAAATAGTGCAGTTGAAGTTTTAGAGAGAGTTCATTTTATTTCTACTAAAGATGGTGGAGATGGAGCAGTAAGAGAGTTCATTGAATTTTTAATGAAAGAAAATGGAACTTGGGAAAATGTAATAAATAGATTTTTAAATCAAAGATAGTAAAATTAAAAATCGCTGAAATTATATAAAAGTATCGTTAAAGGAGGTAAAATTTTATCTCCTTTTTTTATTTCTATAATTCATTAAAAAAATGAATTTATGATATACTATATAAAAGGGATAGAAAAATAAAAAAATATGGAGGACAGCAATGGAAAATTATAAGATTTTTTTAGAAAATTTAAGTTTAATTAGTAGGAAGTACAAAATAATTAATTCAACCAAGGAAACCTTTAATATTTTTTCTATCTTAAGAAATGAATATGATGAAGTTAATCTTCATTCAAAGTTTATAACTGAACTTTTAAAGGACAAGAATTATGGCAGAAAATTTATAGAACTGCTACTGCCTATTATAGGAGTAGAAAAAATTAATTATAAAAGAGTAAATATTTTTTCCGAATATTCAATTAAAGATAATGGAAGAATAGATATTATTCTTAAATTTTTCCTAGAGGATAATAAAAAGGTTATAGTCATAGAAAATAAAATCTATGCTGATGACCAGTACCAACAGTTAAAAAGATATTATGATTCTATGTTGATGGAAGGTTATAAGTCTGAAGAAATAGAACTTGTATACTTAACTTTAGCAGGAGCAGAACCAAGCGAGGACAGTATAAAAGGACTTCCTGCTGCTGTAAGAGAAAACATGAGAATAATATCATATAAAGATGATATTATAACTTGGATAGAAGATTGTATAAAAGAAGTTGCACAAGTTCCAATTATAAGAGAAACACTTGTACAATATGAGAGCCTTTTAAAAAAGATTACAGGTAAAGGAGAAAGAATAATGACTGAAGAAATGAAAAATATGATTTTATCTAATAAAGATTATTTAGATATGGTGTATAAATTAACAGATGTTTTAGTAAAAATAAAGCAAGAGTTACAATTAAAGTTTTGGGAGAAATTAGAAGAAAAATTAAACAATTCTTTAAATCTTCAATTAGAGAAAAGACTTGAATATCCAAACCATCACTATTCTGAAAATTTAATTGAAAAATTTTATACAAACAGCAGAAATAATAGATTTTATGGACTTATGTATTTTATCAAAGATTTAGAAAATAGAGGAAAACTATATTTAAGAATAGAAGTTAGTGATAATCTATATTTTGGATTTAGAATAATAAATAATGAGGGGAACAGTACAACTAATAAAAAAGATGATTATTTGGAGAAAGAGTTATTAGATTTAAAATTTTCAAGAACTGATTGGTGGCTTGGTTGGAAGTATTTCTGTAGTTCTGAACTACAGAATCAATTCATAAATTTTAAAGAATTAGATAGTAATTTAGCCAATGTTTTAAGAGATAATAAGAAATTAGAAAGATTAACTTCAGAAATAGAAGAAGAACTTTTAGAAAAATTAACTATATTAAATCTTTTAAATCAATAAAGTTAAGATTTTTTATTCAATAGAAAAAATCCTTCCTAATCTTAAATATAGGAAGGATAATTTTTTTGATTTTTTAACTCTTTTCTTTTTAACAAACTATACAGCCACATTATAATACTACTTATCCAAACAGCTATCAATATTAAAATCATAGCTTCTTTATCATTTCCACTTTCAACTGCTGAATATATAGCTGTTGGAATAGTTTGAGTTTTATGAGGTATATTTCCTGCTACCATCAAAGTAGCTCCAAATTCCCCTAAGATTCTTCCCATTCCCAAGATGATTCCTGCTATAATTCCATTTTTTGACATTGGAAAGACAATATATCTAAACATTTGAAAATGATTTGTTCCCATTAAAATAGCCTCTTCTATATACTCTTTTTCAATAGAAGAGATAGCTAAGTTAATACTTTGATACACAATTGGAAGGGAAACAACAATTCCAGATATAATAGCTCCATAAAGAGAAAAAGTAACTCTTATATTACAGATTTCAAATAGAAATTTTCCAATTACCCCTTGAACTCCAAAAACTAAAAGGAGAAAATATCCAGTTACTGAAGGGGGTAAAAATAAAGGAAGGGTCACAAAGAACTCTAAAACTACTTTTAACTTTTGAGGTAGATAGCCTTTGATATAGAGAAGTAAAGTTGCTAAAAAAGTAGCTATGATAATTCCTATTGTTACAACAAATAGAGAATTTTTTATTGCAAAATACATATTACATCACAACAAAGCCATGTTTTTTAAATATTTCTTTCTTCTCTTTAAAAAACTCAAATAATTTTTTTACATCTTCTGAATTATTTAATATAGCTACTGAATATATCACTTTATCATATGAATTTTCTGGAAACTCCTCTATAACTATTGGATTTTTCATTCTATTTTTATCTGAATTATAGATTACTCCAAAATCGGCCTCTCCCATCTCAATATATTTAACTACTGCACTTACATCTTTAGCATATGCAAGTTTTTCACTATTTAATGTATCTAAAATTTTAAGATTTTTAAAAGCTGTCAATGTATAGTTCCCAACAGGAGCTGTATCTGGATTTCCTATTACTAGGTAAACATCACTGTTTCTCAATTCTTCAATTGAATCTATATTACTTTTACTAAATGGACTTTTTACTAAAATCAGCGAGTTAGATAAAAAATCATAGGTATTTTCTTTTTTTACTATATTTTTATCTACTAAAATATTTACATTTTTTTGATCTGCTGATATAAAAAGATCCACAGGAACTCCTTTTTCAATCTGTGTTCTTAAAGTTCCAGATCCCCCTAAGTTTAAAAGAACTTTATCTCCACTTATCTTTTCATATTCAGGTAAAATCTCTTCTAAACAATTTTTTAAACTTGCAGCTGCACTTACAACAATCTCCTTTGAAAAAGTTGAAGTTGTTATTATTAAAGCTAAAATAAGTACAATAAACTTTTTCATAATATCCTCTCCCTTATATATTTTTAATAAAATTTATCAAAACAATCTGTATTTCAAAATTTTTCATTGACAATTATAACATAGTAGAAAAAAAGTATCAAATACTTTGTCAGAGGTATTTGATACACTATTTCTTAATAATATTTAGTTTTTATTTGAAATTATTTTTTTATTTCTATCTTCTTTTTAAATAGTTCATATGATTTTTTAAACTGTTTTATAGCATAATTTTTTACATCGTCTTCATACTCTTTAAAAAATTTTAAAAACTCTTCCCCTTCTAAAGTTAACTCTGTTTTTCTATCTCTGCTTCCACCCTGTTTACGTTGTATCATCACAACATTTAATTGTTTCTCTATATTGGTGATAATCTCCCATGCCTTTCCTTTTGAAATTGCCATTTGTTTAGATGCACTTTGAACAGAATGAAATTCTTTTATCAAGAAAAATAGGAGTTTTGCTCGTTCATCAAAGATACTAGAGCTTTTTTCAATGCTTATTCTAATATAGGGGTAGAGAAAATCTTTATTTACCTCTTCTATATTTTTTTCTAAACAACTGATATTTGAAATACTCAAAAGAACTCCCTCATCTTTTATTGGAAGAAATTCTTTTTTACAAGTACAACTTTTTATAGCTCCTCGCATTCCATCCTCTCCATTGTAATTAAAGATTTCAGGAATAGCTTTGATATTAATTAATAGAGGATGCTCATTTTTTCCTTGGTATTGAGGAATAACCATATCTGATTCACTTTGAATCATTGCTTTTAAAGTATCTGGCATAAACATAGGTATTTGTAATGAAGTAAAAAATATTTTTTCACACTTATCTTTTAAAAATTGTAATCCAATTTTAATTGAGGAAAACCTATCTGTTGTTTCATAATTTTCGTTTTTAAGAAAGATAACTCCATAATTTGCTAGATGGTGCTCAATTTCCCAACTGTGATATCCTGTTATCACTACAATATTTCTAACACCAACTTGTTGAAAAGTGATAATTATTCTTCTAATTAAAGAGAGGTTTCCAATTTCAAAAAATGGTGAGATAGTATGATCTTCATTGAAATTTTTTTCTGCAATTATAATTGCTCCAATTGAGGAAGATGAACTACTAAAATTTTCTATATTTTTTAAAACTTTATCATTTTTTTCTATGGGATTTTTAAATCTAGCATCTAGAGGTTTAGAAACATTATCTGGAATTATCCAAGCATGCCCTATTTTTAATGCTGTTGGAATACGTCCACTACGACATAAAACTTGAACTCTTCTTGGAGAGATTCCCCATTTCTCTGCAATTTCAGCAACAGTTAAATATCTCATTGTATCTCCTTTAATTAATATAATTATTTATATTATATTCGCTTTAACGAATATAATCAATTGTTATACTAAATAAAGTTAAATATTTTTTAATGATAAGAGAGATAAAAAATCTATAAATATTAAAAAGAGTCTAGTGAATCAATGAAAAAATCATTAATTTACAATAGACTCTTTTATTTTAATATTCAATATTAGCTTTTTTATAAAGATCAATAAGATGTCCTAAAGGACCTACCCCTTTACCAAGAGGAAAAGAGTTTCTAATAGCTTCAGTAATATATTCTTTAGAAAGTTTTACACTCTCTTCAACTGAGTATCCCTTTCCAATAAAAGATGCAATAGCAGAAGAAAGGGTACACCCAGTACCATGAGTATGTTTTGTAGAGATTCTCACTTCTGAGAATTTTAAAACTTCTCCATTTTCTAATAAGAGAACATCTGTACAATCATCCTCTCTATGTCCACCTTTAATTAAAATATTTTTAGCACCTAAAGCCTGAATTTTTTTTCCAGCCTCAATCATATCATTTTCATTTTTTATCTCCATATTAGCCAAAACTTCAGCTTCAGGGATATTAGGAGTAACAACTGTCCCTAATGATATAAGTTTTTTCAAATCTTCCATGCCCTCATCTTGTAAAAGTTTATATCTATTTTTAGAAAGCATAACAGTATCTATAACAATATTTTTACAACTATATTTTTTTAAAGTTGAAAGAATAGTTTTAATAACTTTACTACTAGAGAGCATACCTATTTTTATAGCATCAACTTCAATATCATCAAAGATTGCTTCTAATTGCTGTCTTATCATCTCTTCAGAGACCTCTTGAACAGCATGAACCCCCATACTATTTTGAGCAGTTATAGCAGTGATTACACTCATTCCATAGACTCCTAAGGCACTCATTGTCTTTAAGTCAGCTTGAATACCTGCTCCACCACAACTGTCAGAACCTGCAATAGTTAAAATATTTTTCATAAAATATTTCCTCCAGTATTATCCTATTTTGATCATATAATTTCCATTGTAATGTATCTCATCAATTACTATATCTTCATGTATAGGTCTTTCAGGGTTGAAACTTCCATTTTTTCTAAAAAAAGCATTTATATTATCAACATCATTAGGTGTAAGAAAAAATATCATTACACAGCTCATTGGTTCGAAAAATCTATATCTCTCTTCAGGAACTGGTTTTTCTCTCTCCCAAACTTCACAAAATCTTTTAAAGTTTTCCATTATTACCTCCTAAAAATTCTCCTTTAATCTTAAAACAACTGGACAGTGATCAGACCCTAAAGTATCTTTATGTATTTCTGCATCTTCTAAGTAATCTTTTAATCTTTCAGAAACAACAAAATAATCTATTCTCCACCCTGCGTTGTTTTTTCTAGCATTAAATCTATAAGACCACCAAGAGTAAGCTCCAGTTAATTCAGGATAAAAATATCTAAAAGTATCTATAAATCCACTTTCTAAAAGTTTACTCATCTTTTCTCTCTCTTCATCAGAGAAACCAGCATTTTTTCTATTTGTTTTAGGATTTTTTAGATCTATCTCTTGATGTGCAACATTTAGATCTCCACAAACAATAACAGGTTTTATCTCATTTAATTTTAGAAGGTAAGCTCTAAAATCATCTTCCCACTTCATTCTATAATCTAATCTAGCAAGAGCTTCTTGAGAGTTTGGAGTATAAACTGTAATCATAAAGAATTTATCAAACTCCAATGTTATAACTCTTCCCTCTTTATCATGCTCCTCTATTCCTAATCCATAAGTAACAGATATAGGCTCTTTTTTAGTGAAAATAGCTGTTCCAGAGTAACCTTTTTTTTCAGCATAATTCCAATATTGATGATATCCATTAAGTTCAAGATCAATTTGTCCAGCTTGTAATTTAGTTTCTTGTAAGCAAAATATATCTGCATTCTCTTGATTAAAATAATCTAAGAAACCTTTTTGTACAGCAGCTCTCAATCCATTTACATTCCATGAAATTAGTTTCATATATTTCTCCTTTTTTAATTTAATTCTTTTAAATTATACCATAAATATGATTTTTTTTAAATTGTAGATAAACTATAATTTCCAAAAGTAGAGGAGTACAAACGACTACTACTTTTGAGACGCAGAAACGAAGTTTCTGTGATCCTTAACGTTTACAAAACTTATAATTTTTAACATCAAGTTGTCTCCATGTCAGTGAATAAAGAATCCCTAGGCTCATTCCGTTGAAAATGCAAAACTCACTCGCAAGCTCGCTCAAACACGTTGCATTTTCTTAACTGCATTTCGCTGAGGGATTCTAATATTCACTTCCAAATTACGTCAACTTGATGTTAGGGATAATATATTTTTTTAATCATCACTTTATCAAATATCAGCTAAAATGGAATTTGGAGAAGAATATTAGAGAGAGTTACGAAATCTGACGCTAAAAATTCCGACGTGTTTGAGACGAAGTCGAGTTTCGGAATTTTAGTCAGATGAGTTTTACTCTCTCTTTATTCTTTGACATGGAATTTAGCTGATATTTAAAAGAAATTTAGATAACTTAAATTGACTAATTAATGTAAATAACAAAGATACTTTGTCAAAAACTAGCGATGTGCTAGATAACTGAGATTAGTTAGATAAATTATAGTTTAATATAAAAAAGCTGAAGTAAATTATTAATTTGCTCCAGCTTGTCACATTAATCTTTTAAATCTTTTAAATATTGTATTTTAATATCAGAACTTAAAACTAATTCTCTAACAGTGTTATTATACTCTTTATCTTTTCCACCACTAGAATTGATTCTGTTTCTGTACTCAGAGAAATCCTCTTCTAGCTCAGCTCTTTTCTCCTCTTCGATCTCGTCAGATACTAAAGAATCAAATCTTTTAGATAGTTGAGTATATTGTTTTTTAATCTTATTTTCTTTATATTTACTCCAAAAATTTAGATTAGTACAACCACTAAAAATAAAAATAACAAGAAAAATGAAAGATAGTTTTTTCATAATAATACCCCTAAAATAAAAATGGCGATCCCGATGTGGATTGAACACACAGCCTATTCCTTAGGAGGGAATTGCTCTATCCAATTGAGCTACGGGATCACTTAATTTTTATTATACTACAAAATTCATATTTTGAAAAGAAAAATTTCAACTTATAGTAAAGTATTCTTTAACATATGTATTAGATGCTTTTGTCCTATTCCGCTGATACTACCTATTTTAAAAAGATAGTTCATAACCGTATCTCTAACTCCAACAGATGCCATATTAGCATATTTATAGAAAGCTATAGCTTCTCTTATTATGTGAGCATCACTTCCAAAAGTAGCTGTTAAGTTAAATTGCTCTCTAAGCTCAGCAGCTTGTAGATTTCTAACCATAGGTAGAGCATGATTGTGAGTTTCAATAGAGTCAACTTTTTTTATAATATCATATATGTATGGTTTATTGTGAATGAAGTTTTTTTGAACAACTCCACAAATATGAGGTATAGATTTATGACAGTTTATCCCTTGTAAAGCATCAAGATATTCATAAATAGTTCTATGTGTTTTTGCCATTCTTTTTAGATTTTTATATCCTTCAACCTCTCTTCTATAAAAATCTTCTAAATCCTGCATCTCATTAAAATAAACAAGCATTTCAAATCCATCCTCACATCCAATCTCTATACCTGGAACTACATTGATTCCCTTTTCATAAAGTTCAACAGCTCCTCTTATCTCATTATGATCTGTTACAGATAGTAGATATCTTTTATTTTTTACAAAATTTTTAAGAAAATCAGGTTTAATAAAGCTATCTGAAGCAGTTGTATGAATATGAAGATCATAATAAAAATCCCCTATAAATCTAGCATCACTCTCTAAAAATTTAAAAAAGAATGAAGAAAGTTTTTGAAATTCAACCATATTTGTCACCTCGTGTAAATAAATATATTGTAATTACAAAATAGGAGCAAGAAGTCTACAAATAGATTCCTTGCTTTTTATATAGAAACCTCTTTTGCTGTATTCACTTCTTAATAATTTACTACTTGTTTTCATATCATCATAGAAAATCTCTCTAAATTTCTCAGCAATATCTTTTTCATAGATATTAATATTTATTTCAAAGTTTTGATAGAAACTTCTATTGTCAAAGTTGGCAGTTCCAATACTTACAACCTCATCATCTGCAAGGACCATTTTGCTATGTAAGAATCCTTTATGATATCTATAAACAGTAACTCCTAGATCAAGAAGTTCTCCTACAAAATATTGATTAACCCAATAAATAAAGAAATGATCGGGCTTATCAGGTATCATTATTTTAATCTTTACTCCAGAAAGTGCAGCTATTTTTAAAGCCTCTAAAATAGTATCATCTGGTACAAAGTATGGAGTTTGTATATAGATATATTTTTTAGCCTCTAAAATTATTTTTAAAAATGTATCTCTCATAGTTTTAAATTGATAATTAGGACCACTACTGACAACTTGAGAGTATCCAGAGTATTTCCCTCTTGTTTTTATTATCTCTTGGAAAGCTTCATGTTCAAAGGCATACTCTTTAGCTTGATATACAACAGGTTTCTTTTTAGCAATTCCCCATGAGAAGAAAAACTCTTTTTCTAACTCTAAAACAGCTTCCCCAAAAACTCTCACCCCTGTATCACGCCAATGTCCAAGCTTTCCTTTGCTCAAATACTCTAAACCTATATTAAATCCACCAATATAACCTAATTTACTATCAATAAGACAAAGTTTTCTATGATCACGATAGTTAGCTCTTAAATTAGCTATTTTGAAAAAAGCAAAGGGAGAGGGAAAGAATATCTCTACATTGATATTATTATCTCTCATAAGTTTTATCATTTTTCTATCAGCTCCACCAGCTTCATCAATGATTACATTTACTTCAACTCCATTTTTAGCTTTTTTAATGAGAATATCTATTATTCTTTTTCCTAACTCGTCATATCTGAAAATATAATATTCCATATTAATTGAATGTTTAGCTTCCTTTAAATCCTCTATCATATGATTAAAAAAAACATTTCCATCAGTAAATAATTTAAAAGCATTTAATGTTGTTAATTTATTATTAGAAGCTATTTCAAGGTATGAGATAAGTTGCTTCCATCTATTTAGATCTTTTCTTTCAGAGGAACTGATAACTTTTTTGCTATGAAGAAATTTCCACTTATAGAATTTGTCTACAACTCTTTTTTTTCTGAAACTTAATCCAAAAAATAGATAGAATATAAATCCAATATATGGAGCAAGGATAAGTATAGTTATCCAAAATAAAGTATATACAGGTTTTTTTCTTTCTAAGAGAACAATTGTAATTAAAAAGAAGATATTTATAATTGCAATGTAGTCACTAAAAAAAGTTATAATCAAGTTCATTTTATCACCTCATAGTTTATATTTTAATAATATCACTTTTTTTAATATATTACTAATAAAAAGATGAAGGATTTCCTTTTTTCTATGATTAAATAAAATTTTTTTCTTGACTTTTTGTAAGTTTTTTGTTGTTAAATTTTAGAAATTAAGTTATACTAATAGTGATAGGAAATAAAACACAAGGTAGGTGACAACATGAAGAACTTTTTTGATAAGTTTGGAGAAGCACAAAAATTAAATCTATTTATAGGAGATTTTGTAAGTGAAATAACAGGGTTTCCAAAAAGATCAGAACTTGCAGATATGATAATTTTTGATATCAAACAATCAGCAAAAGGATATATCAAAAATAGAGACTCTTTCTCAGATGTGGCTCAAGCTTATCTAGATGCAGTTATAAGTTCAAAAAATTCTCTTTTAAAACAAATAAGAGAGATCTTTGATATGAAACATTATAAGAATGTTGATATATATGACAATATTTTTGAGCTTGATTATTTTAAAACAATAATGACAATGAATTATGATATAGTTTTAGAAAAATTATATCCAAGTTATATAAATACAATTACTCCAGGAAGAAATAATTTTTCAGAAGAGGAAAAAATCAATTTTTATAAGATTATGGGGGATATTTGTAATCCTGAAGATCTTTTTATTACAAGTCAAGATGTAAGAAAATTAAAAGTACTTAATTTTTATGATAGTTTTTTTGAACAGATATGTACAGAGTTAAAAAGTAGACCTACTCTATTTTTAGGAGTAGAGTTAAAAGATCCAGATTTTATAGATATGTTAGATTTTATAATGAAAAAAGCTGGAAAAATTGAGCAACCAATGTATATAGTTTCATCTACTTCAGTTATAGATAATAAAGTTAGTGAAGTAATAAATAAGTACAATTTGAAACTAACAGTTTTTGATGAAGTTGAATTTTTAGATGGAGTTAAAAATTTATTACAAAAAGAGGACAGTGATAAGTTAGAAAAAAAGTTAGTGAGGTAATAATGGAATCTGAGGACATTATTACCTCAAAAACTGAGGAAGAAGATAATAGTACTCTTAGCAAAGCTCAACAAAAAAAGTTATTTACTGAAGAAAGCTCAGAGATGGAAGAGATAGATAAAAAAGAGGAAAAATCAGAGGTTCAAGAGGGGTTATCAGAAGATATTTCAAACAGCGAAGCTCTAACTTTAGAAGAAGAGAGATTAGAAGAAGAACTTCCCTTAGAAAATAAACAAGAAGAAAATCTTGAAGAAAATTTTGAAATAGAAGTTCAAAAGAGTGTAGAAACTCAAGAGGAAGTTTTAAATATTTTAGATTCTGAAGAAGTTAAAGTTTTAGGAGAAGAGGAATTATCTACTGAAATAGATTTAGAACCAAAAGAAAAAGAGGCAGGAATTTCAGAAAAAGAGATAGAACAAGAGGTTCAAAGGGAAGAGAATGTTTCAGAAGAAAAAAAGTTAGATAGCGAAATAGCTTTAGAAGAGATTGAAGAGGAAAAAAAAGATGAAGTTATATCTGAAGATATAGAAGAAAAGAGAGAACCTAAAAATATTGTGATTCCAATTGATAATTCAATGTTAGTTGAAAGTGGATTAGAGATACAATATACATCTTTACAACTGAATAATTTTCCTATCTCCTATTCTAATTTCTCAAATGAACTATCTTTTAATGAGGTTATAAGTATAGGAACTTCAGCAATAAAAATAGGAGAAACTATTTTAAATAATACCTCTTTAAAAATTTTAGTATATGATAAGTTTAAACTTTTAGAGATAAAAACAAGGGAGTTTAAAGTAGCTTTAAGTATAGATCTTTTAAATGGAGAGACTCTTGTAAAAAATGGTGATTTCTATAAATATGAGATCTTTAATAAGATAAAAAACTCTCGTTTTGCAGAAGTTATAAATATCTTTAAAGAGATATTTAGTGGAGCTCAAATAGAGTTTAGATTTAAAAAGTTAGTTGGAAATATATCCTTTGAAAATAGAATAGAGATATATAAATTCAATCTATTACAAGAATTAGCAAACTCATATAAAAATATAGTAAGCTCACTTTCTTTAAATAGAGAAAAGAATTTTACAGAGATAACTAATAGTTTTTATGAAGTTTTTCTAACTGAAGCTATTTTAGAAGATAAAAAGATTGATAGTTGGATTAACTTTAGAACAAAAAATAACTTTGATATTCACGTAGGAGATAATTTAACTTTTGAAAGAATACATAAATTAGATTTTAAAGGAATTAACTTTGATATCAAAGAGATCATAAAGGTTAAATCTGAAATTAGTGAGAGAGAGTTTACAAAAGATAATGAAATATGTAGTTATAGAAAAGCAGTTGAGATATCTTTAGAAAAGATAGAAAAATTTAATTAAAGAGGTGAAAAATGTCTGATATTTTAGATAAAGAACAGTTCTTTAAAAGGTTTTCTATTGATGAAAAATACTTTGAATCAACAGGACTAGTTTGGGAAGAGTTATTGAAAATATATGAAGATTACATAGCTCTAGTTCCATATTTAGAAAAAGAAGCAGAACATATAGTATCAAAATTAATTGATGGAAATAATGTTCACTCTGTAAGAAGAAGAGTGAAGAAACCAGAACATCTTATTGAGAAGATCATTCGTAAAGGAAAAAAATATGTTGATAAAGGAATATCTGTAGAAACATATAAAAAAATTGTAACAGATCTTATAGGAATAAGAGTGCTACATCTTTTTAAAGATGATTGGCGTGGTATACATGAGGATATTATGAATTTGTGGGAGATAAGAGAAACTCCACAAATAAATATAAGAAGAGGGGACTATAATGTTGCTCAACTTCAAGAGAGTATATCTGAGCTAAATTGTGAAATTGTAGTAAGAGATCATGGTTATCGTTCAGTTCACTATCTAATAGGAATACCAGTTACTAGAAAAGATGAGATTCTTGTAGAAATTCAAGTTAGAACAGTGTTTGAAGAAGCATGGAGTGAAATAGATCATTTGATGAGATATCCTTATGATGTTGATAACCCAATAATTACTGAATATTTAGGTATATTTAATAGGATTGTTGGAAGTGCTGATGAGATGGGAACATTTATTAAAAAAATGAAATCTCAATTTAGTGTACATAAAGATAAAGATTTTCCACCAAGAGAACTGGATAATAAATTTAAATAGAATGTTATAATAGTTATAAATAAGAAGGATTGATTTCTATTTTTTAAGAGAGTCAATCCTTTTTATTTTTATAGAATTGTGTTTAATTATATTTGTTAGAAATTTAGTAATAAAAAACTACATCCTTCATCTCAGTTACCTAAGATGTTGGATGTAGTATAAAAAATATTAATCATCTATATAGTTATCAAAATATCCTTGAATTAAGATAATAGGTGTTCCTTTATCTCCACTTCCAGAAGTTAAGTCACAAAGAGATCCTATTAAGTCAGTTAATCTTCTTGGAGTAGTTCCTTGAGTTATCATTTGTCCTTTTAAATCAGAATCTTTACTCTTAATAGCTTCAGTTACAGCTTTTTGTAATTCTTCTCCTTTTAAATCAGCTAAATCATTATCAGCTAGATATTTTAATTTTATTTCATTTGGAGTTCCCTCTAATCCATCAGTATATCCTGGTGAAACAACAGGGTCAGCAAGTTCCCAAATCTTTCCAACTGGATCTTTAAATGCTCCATCTCCATAAACCATAACTTCAATATTTTTTCCAGTTTTATCTTTTAACATTTTTTGGATTTTTACAACTAACTCTTTACAATCGCGAGGGAATAATTTTACACTATCCTCAGTTGCTTTATTTGAACCTAATAATCCATAATCAGAGTTATATCCAGAACCATTTACAGAAGTAGTTAAGATTTCATCCATTCCATAAACTATTTTAGCTCCAGCTTTTTTTAGTAATTTTTTAGTTCTCACACGAGTGTGAATATCACAGTTTAATACACAATCAGTATATTTTAAGATAGCAGTAGGATTATTAGCAAAAATAACTTCAACTTCTGCCCCTTGCTCTCTAATTAATTGTGAATAATACTCTATATAGTTTACTCCTGTAAATACGTGAATTGGATTTCCAAATTTTTCCGTAAACTCAGCTTCAGTTAAAATATCTGTCCAAGGATTAACTCCTTTTTCATCTAGTAAATCATAATCTATAAAGTGGTTTCCAACTTCATCAGAAGGATAGCTAAACATTAAAACTATTTTTTTAGCTCCTCTTGCAATTCCTTTTAAGCAAACAGAAAATCTATTTCTACTTAAAATTGGAAATATAAGTCCTATTGTATTCTCTCCATATTTCTCTTTTACATCAGCTGCAATATCATCAATTGTAGCATAGTTTCCTTGAGCTCTAGCTACTATTGATTCAGTAATAGCCACTACATCTCTATCTCTTAATACAATATTTTCTGATTCAGCAGCAGCTAAAACAGCATCTACTGTAAATACAGATATATCATCTCCTTGCTTAATAATTGGTGCACGAAGTCCTCTTGATATAGTTCCTACTAATCTTCCCATACTCTTACTCCTTTTTTATTTATTTAGAATTTTTACAAGAGTATTATATCATATTTTTTGAAAAAATATTATTAAAAATTAAAAAAATAAAAGAAAAATAAGTTATTTTAATTATTATAATTTTTAAATCCTCCAGAGAGATTATATACATCAAATCCATAATTTAATAATATGTTTTGAGCAACATTTCCAGTTGTCCCTTTATTACAATGAACAACTATTTTTTTATCTCTAGGTAACTCATTTAATTTTTCCCTCAATTTTTCTAAAGGAATATTTATTGCTCCCTCTATATGAGCTGAATTATATTGATTTTCTGAACGAGTATCAATTATTAAATATTCAGAAAAATTAGCCTTTAGTTCTTCTGGAGTTATTATTTTATTTCTTCCATTTATAGCATTATCTAAAATCATTCCTGTATAAGTAACAGGGTCTTTAGTAGTAGAAAAAGGTGGAGCATAAGCTAAATCTATATGAAATAATTGATCCACAGTTGCCCCAAAAGTTAAAAGAGTAGCAAATACATCTAATCTCTTGTCCACTCCATTTTCTCCAACTATCTGTACTCCTAGTAATTTACCTGTTTTTCTATCTGCAATAGCTTTTATCATCATCTCTCTTGAGCTTTCTAAATACTCAGTTTGATTTGGCTTTATATTATGGATAATTTCAATATCATATCCTCTAGCTTCTGCTTCCTCTTGAGATAATCCAGTTTTTCCAACTACAAGATTAAAAACTCTAAATATTGAAGTTCCTAAAACACCTTTAAACTCTAAATTTCCACCTGTCAATCTATCTCCTAAGATTCTTCCCATCTTATTAGCTGTTGACCCCAAAGGTAGATATATTTCCTCTCCAGTTATACCTGAATAGACCAAAGCACAATCCCCAGCTACATATATATCTTTTATATTAGTTTCAAGATATTTATTAACTTTTATAGCTCCCTCTCTACTAACTTCTATTCCTGTTTCCTGTAAAAACTCTGTATTTGGAATCACTCCTATAGCTCCAATTATAAGCTCTCCCTCAATCTCTTTTCCACTAATAGTTTTTATCCTATTTTTTTCAATAGTTTTAATAGAATCCTTTAAAATTACTTCTATTCCTTGTTTTTTCAGATATTTTTCTAACATTCTACTGATGTCTTTATCTAATTTTCCACCTATTCTATCCTCTTGTTCTATAAGAGTAGTTTTTATTCCTCTAGAAGTAAGATTTTCTAACATCTCTAACCCTATAAAACCTCCTCCTATAACAAGAGTACTCTTAGGATTATTTTTATCTATAAACTCTTTTATTCTATCTCCATCTTCAACATTTCTAACATAGAAAATATTTTCCCCTTTATACTCTAGCTCTCTTGCTCTAGCACCACTTGTAATCACTAATTTATCATAGGTATCTAAAAATTCCTCTCCAGTAATCTCATTTTTAACTAGAATTTTTTTCTCTTCTACAATTACTTTCTCAACTTTATGAGCTGTAAAAATATCCACATTAAACCTATCCTTAAACCATTTTACATCTCTAGGTGTTAAGTTTTTTCTCGATATATAATCCTCTCCTACATAATAGGGTATTCCACATCCAGAATAACTTATATCTCTTCCTGCTGTATAACAAACTATCTCCACTTCTTCACTATTTCTTCTAGCTTTTGCTATTACAGAAGTTCCTGCTGCAACAGCTCCAATAACTACTATTTTCATATATCTCTCCTCATTATATTATAAATTGTTGGATAGCATTAAAAAAGTATCCCACTATAATTATTCCCACAGTACAAATTCCTATAAATACTTTTAAAAATTTAGGTTTTATAGCTTTACGTAACATTACTAAAGATGGTAGTGATAAAGTTGTAACAGCCATCATAAAAGCTAAAACACTTCCTAAATTTGCTCCCTTTGTAAATAATGCCTCAGCTATAGGTATAGTTCCAAAAATATCAGCATAAATAGGAACTCCTATTAAAGTAGCTAAGATTACACCAAAAGGATTTTTACTTCCTAATATTCCTATAATCCATCTTTCTGGTATCCAGTTATGAATAGCAGCTCCTATTCCAACTCCAATAATTATATATGGAAAAACCTTTTTAAAAGTTTCTATCATCTGCTGTTTTGCATATCTTATTCTATCTCCTACACTTAATTCTGGAATATCTAAATCTATACTTTCAACACCTTTAACGTTACGGATAAAATCCTCTATCTCATCTTCTAATTTTAATTTTTCTATTATTGTACCACCAATTACAGCAATTACAAGTCCCAATACTACATACCATATAGCAATTTTTATTCCAAATATACTCATTAACAATAATAAAGAACCTAAATCTACCATAGGAGAAGATATAAGAAAAGAAAAAGTTACTCCTAAAGGTAATCCAGCTGAAGAAAAACCTATAAATAGAGGAATAGATGAACAACTGCAAAAAGGAGTTACAGTTCCTAACAGTGCTCCTACTATATTTGCCCATATTCTATGGAATCTTCCTAAAATTTTCTTACTTCTTTCTGGTGGAAAATAACTTTGAATATAACTGATAAAAAATATTAAAGAACAAAGCAATATTATTATCTTAATTACATCATAAAAAAAGAATTGAACTCCTCCAAAGAAATGAGTATCTCTATCCATTCCAAACTTTACTAATATATCTCCCACTAACACATTTAACCATTTCATTCCTAGAATTTGAGTTTGTATAAATTCCCATATTTTTATCATATTTTAATCTTACTCCTTTATATCGATATATATCAATCTATTTTTCTTAATAAAAGGAACTGCTTTTAATAGATTTAACAGTTCCTAAATTTTATTTATAATTTTTTAATATTTCTTTTATCTCATCTTTTGGTAAAACCTTCCCATAAGAAACTATTTTTCCATCTATCCATAATCCAGGAGTAGACATAATTCCATATGTTGCTATTTCTACAAAATCTGTAACATGTGTTAATTTTGCATCTAATCCTAACTCATTCACTGCTTCTAAAGTATTCTTTTCTAGAGTATGACAATTTTTACACCCTGGTCCTAAAACTCTAATCTCCATTTTATTTCTTTCAACTATTCCTTCACAATTTCCTCCGCAAGAACAAGTTGTTTCTTGAACTTTAGGCTCTTCTTTTACCTCTGTTCTACAAGAACATCCACACTCTTTCTTCCCAAATAACTTATTAAATATACTCATCTTTATACCTCCATTTTTATATTTATATATTTAAATTTATCAATGTATTTCTTAAATTTTTTATATCATACTATCAATAATACCTTTTATATCTTCTAATTTTTCTTTATTAATTGAATAGTGAGTCCACTTACCATATTTTACTCTATTTATAATTCCAGAATCACAAAGTATTTTCATATGATGAGAAAGTGTAGGTTGACCTATATTTAATTGCTCTAAAAGTTTACAAGCACATTGTTCTCCATCTTTTAGTATTTCTAAAATCATTAATCTATTAGGATCACAAAAAGCTTTGAATATTTTAGCTGCTTCCTCAAATTTATTCATCTTTATCTCCTTTTCATATCGATAATTATAAATTTATTATACATCATCACATTGATAATTGTCAATATATTTAAAATAAAAAAGGTGGCAAAAGCCACCCTTTTTTATTACATAGTTAAATTATTTATCAGAAATAGATTCTACTCCTGGTAATACTTTTCCTTCTAAGTACTCTAATGAAGCTCCTCCACCAGTAGAGATGTGAGTAAATTTGTCAGCATATCCTAAGCTTATAGCTGCAGCAGCTGAGTCTCCTCCTCCAATAATAGTTGTAGCTCCTGTTAAGTTAGCTATAGCTTCACAAACTCCGATAGTTCCTTTTGCAAAGTTAGGCATTTCAAATACTCCCATTGGTCCATTCCATACAACTGTTTTTGCTCCAGCAATTTCTTTAGCAAATAACTCTACAGTTCCTTGTCCAACGTCTAATCCCATTTGGTCAGCTGGAATTTCATCGACTGATACAGTTACATGAGCTGCATCATTGTTAAATTCTTTAGCTACTACTGTATCTATTGGAAGAACTAATTTTCCATTAGCTTTAGCTAACAGTTCTTTTGCTAATTCTATTTTATCTTCTTCAACTAATGAAGTTCCTGTATTTTTTCCTAAAGCTCTTAGGAATGTGAACATCATTGCTCCTCCTACTAGAACTTTATCAGCTTTTACTAAAAGATTTTCAATAACTCCTATTTTATCAGATACTTTAGCTCCTCCTAAGATAGCAACTAAAGGTCTTTCAGGATTATCTACTGCCCCTCCTATGAATTTAATCTCTTTTTCCATTAAGAATCCTGCAGCAGTTTTTCCTTCTCCTATGTTAGCAGCTATTCCAACATTTGAAGCATGAGCTCTGTGAGCTGTTCCAAATGCGTCGTTTACAAATAGATCTCCTAAAGATGCCCAGTATTTTCCTAATTCAGGATCATTTTTAG
>ENA-OWPF01000640-OWPF01000640.1-human-gut-metagenome-genome-assembly--contig:-NODE-640-length-37430-cov-5.929980_pt1 | contig 37430 bp, 28 predicted proteins | sample MGYA00248261_ERZ651840 | MGnify/ENA primary metagenome ERZ651840 (study PRJEB26924, sample SAMEA4378268) | human gut metagenome | biome: human gut; feature: human-associated habitat; material: faeces... | reverse complement strand
GAGCCCGCGACGGGCGGCTGCGCGCGCAATCGGATCCGCGAAGGATTCGGGCTCGGGAATCGGCTCGTCAATCGCCGCGCACTGGTCGGGACTTGTCCCCCAGGTGACCATCGGCCTGACGCTCGAAGCGTCGATCGTCACCGTGCGGTCGTAGACGACGCCTTCGTCGGGCGCGAGCGTCCGCCAGAAGCTGCGGGCGGCATCAAGCTCCTCTCCCGCAAGATCGGGCGCATGGGCCTCGACCCACGCAGTCGTCTTCTCGTCGGGCGCGATCAGGGCGCCTCGGGCGCCCGCCTCGACCGTGAGGTTGCAGAGCGTCATGCGGCCCTCGATCGAAAGCGCGTCGACCGCGCTGCCCTGATACTCGACCACATGTCCGAGCGCACCGCGGGCGCTGATCGTGCGAAGCACCGTGAGCGCCAGATCCTTGGCCGTGCTGCCCTCGGGCAACTCGCCGTCGATGCGGATCAGCATCGTCTTCGCCAGACGATAGACGAGCGTCTGCGTCGCGAGAATGTGCTCGATTTCAGAGGTCCCGATCCCGAATCCGAGGGCGCCGAGCGCCCCGTGGGTCGTGGTGTGACTGTCGCCGCAGATGACGACCATGCCGGGACGCACGAGCCCCTGCTCGGCCACCACGACGTGCTCGATGCCCTGATGCGGGTCATTCGCGCCGTAGAAGGCATCGATGCCGTTGCGGCGGCAGTTGGCCTCAAGCGTTTCGGCCTGACGCAGCGAGGCCGCGTCGGCAATGACGCGCGGCGTGACGTCCGCGCTCGGAATGATGTGGTCCACGACGCAGAGGTGCGCGTCGGGAACGGGCGCCTTCACGCCTCGCTCGACGAGGCCCGCAAACGCCTGCGGGCTCGTGTATTCGTTCGCAAAATGCAGATCGACATAGAGCAGCACGGTGTTCGCGTCGATCGCGCGCACCACGTGCTTGTCGAGAATCTTCCGGTACAGAGTTCGGGCCATCGGGACTTCTCCAAACATCATCCGCCTCAGGGCCTGAGGAGAGGCGGCTCATTTGTAGAAAATTTTACACCTAAATATAGATTTTCATATAGAAATTATCCCCTGCCCGATGTTGCAATCCGAATCCGCCGGCCCTCGGATTTCGAAGGCGGCGTTCAGCGCACGAGCTCGTAGGGCCACTGAATGACGCCGAGGAAGTTGCGCACGTCGCGGTAGCCGCTCGCTGCCATGATCCTGCCGCCGATGTCGCTGCGTCGGCCCGAGCGGCAGTAGATGAGGACGGTCTTGTCGAGATCGGGGCATTCGGGAAGCGTGCGGCCCATGCGGATTTCGCCCAGAGGGACGTTGATGGCGCCGGGCACGTGGCCCGTGGCGAACTCCGAGGGCTCGCGCACGTCGAGGATGACGACGTCACCGTCGTCCATCATGGCTCTGGCTTCCTCGGGAGTGATGGTCGAGAAGCCTTCGGAATTGCGATCGTCCATATCGGACCTCCTGAATGTATTTTTCATAAAGAATCGGCACGCTCCGTGCGTGCCGGATGCGTGCCGATTTTAGCGCAGGCTCGGGCTGCTTCAGTCGTCGGAGCCCGCCGCCTTCACCGCGGTCTTGGCGGCCGCGGCCTTCGCGTCGAGTGCGTCAAGATATTCGGGTGTGATGTCGCCCGTGACGTAGCGGCCGTCGAAGCACGAGCAGTCGAAGGACTCGACCGACGGGTTCATGTCGCAGAGCACCTTGTTGAGGTCCTCGACGGGCGGGTAGATCACGGCGTCGGCGCCGAGGATCTTCGCGACCTCCTCGGCGCTCTTGCCGTCGCCGCAGAGCAGTTCGGAGCGCGTCGGCATGTCGATGCCGTAGACGTTCGGGAACATGACGCGAGGGGCGGACGAGGCCACGAAGACCTTGACGGCGCCGGCCTCGCGGGCCATGCGCACGATTTCGGTCATGGTCGTGCCGCGCACGATGGAGTCGTCGACGAGCAGGACGCTCTTGCCCTCGAACTCGACGGGCATGGCGTTGAGCTTCTGGCGCACGCTCTTCTTGCGGACCGTCTGGCCGGGCATGATGAAGGTACGGCCCATGTAGCGGTTCTTGATGAAGCCTTCGCGATACGGCAGTCCGAGCACCTGGGCGAGCTGCTGGGCGCACGGGCGGGCGCTGTCGGGAATCGGCATCACGACGTCGATGTCCTTGAGGTCGACGGCCTCCCTCACGTGGTCGGCGAGGATCTCGCCCAGACGCAGGCGGGCGGCGTAGACGTTGATGCCGTCGATCGTGGAGTCGGGACGGGCGAAGTAGACGAACTCGAAGGCGCACGGATGAAGCGAAGGCTCGTCGGCGCACTGCGAGAACGAGACGTTGCCCTCGAGGTCGATCCACATGGCCTCGCCCGGCTTAAGGTCACGCTCGGTCTTGAAGCCCAGGCCGATCATCGTCACGGACTCGGAGCTCACCATGTACTCCGTGAAGCCGTTCTCAAGCTTGTTGGAGCCCCAGCAGATCGGACGAATGCCGCAGGGATCGCGGAAGGCGAGCATGCCCTTGCCCGCGATCACGGCGACGCAGGCGTAGGAGCCGCGAACACGGCGGTGCAGCGCGCGAACCGCGTCGAAGACGGCCGTCTTCGTCAGCCGCCGGCCCTCGCTCGTGGCGCGGGAGAGCTCGGAGGCGAGCACGTTGAGAAGAACCTCGGAGTCGCTCGTCGTGTTGAGGTGGCGGCGGTCCGTGTCGTAGAGTTCGCGGCGCAGGTCGTCCGCGTTCGTCAGGTTGCCGTTGTGCGCGAACGCAATGCCGAACGGCGCGTTCACGTAGAAGGGCTGGCATTCGTCAGGCGACGTCGCGTTGCCCTGAGTCGGGTAGCGGACGTGGCCAATGCCGATGCTGCCCGTCAGGTCGCGCATGTTGCGCGTACGGAAGACGTCACGCACGAGGCCGAGCCCCTTGAAGAAGTGAAACTGAAGGCCGTCGAGTGTCGCAATGCCGGCGGCGTCCTGGCCGCGGTGTTGCAAGAGGTGAAGCGCGTCATAGACACGCTGGTTGACCGGCGTGTCGGACATCAGGCCGATAATCCCGCACATGATGCTTGTTTTTCCTTTAGCCCGTGCCGCACCAACGAGGGATCGGCGGCAGGCTGTGATTGAGGAGAGTTGAGAGAAAAAAGTCGTCTAAAAACGACCAAGGGGACCATGCATGTGCAAGGTCCCCTTGATGAAATTCGTCACAATCCCGTCACCTTCGTGCCTCTGAGCGCCCGAATCCACTCGGGCATGTAGGGCATCGACCACTCGATCACGGTCTCGGCAGGTCCGATCATGACGGACTGCTGCCACATGCGGCTTGAGCTGAGCGACTGCGACAGCCCGAAGAAGAACACGCAGGCGGCCACAACGATGATGCCGCGCACGAAGCCGAATGCCGCGCCGAGGATGCGGTCCTCGAAGGTGAGTGCAGCCACCTCGAGCATCTTGCGCAGAATGAAGCCGAAGAGCCCGACGACGAAGAGGCAGGCCACAAGAATCAGAACGGCCGCAATGATCACGCGCGGAATGTAGCCGATGCTATCGAGCGGAATACGGTCGGCGATTTCACCCGCGAAGCTCATGCTCAGCATGAAGCCGGCCACCCAGCCGACGATCGAGAGCACTTCGCGGATGACACCGCGCATGATGCCCACCACCGTCGAAAGAACGAGCAGGGCACAGATGATCCAGTCGATTTCAGTCATCTTGAAAAAGGCTGCAGAATTGATGAAGCCGTTACTATAGCAGGAATGGGGGCGGGCGTTCGGGATATCCCGCCCCTCAGGCGTTTACGAGCCGGCGAGCGCCTAGGGATTGTTGCCGACGATGAGCTGGCCCGTGTGGCCGTCGAGCACAAGCGTACCCTGAACACCACGGGCCTCGTCGCGGGTCGCGTAGTTGCCCACGCGCACGCGCCAGAGCGTGCCCGCCTTCTGGCTCACCGAAACCTTGTAGGCCGGATAGCCCTTGGCGGAAAGCTCCCTGACGAGCTTTTCGGCATTGCGCTCGCTGCTCGTCGCGAGCACCTGAACGTAGAAGCCCTTGCCGTCCGTGGCGGAGCTCTTCTTCGCAGGCTTTTCCTCGGCCTTCTTGGGCTCGGGCCTGGCGGCGGGCGCAGGCGCGGGTTTGGCGGCCTCGGCCTTGGGCGCGGGCTCCGTCTTCACGGGCTGGCGAGCCTCGTTGGCAAGGTTGGCTCTGGAGGTGGACTGCTCCGCGGCGGCGCCGTTAGCCGTCACGTCGACGTCGCCCGAACTGCCGGGCAGGGCGTTGAGCGTCGTCCTCGCCGTTTCGGGCACGGCCGGAATCTCGGTCGAGACGGGCGGCTTGACGTCCTGCTCCCTGTCGAGCAAAAGCGGCGAGACGACGATGACGCCGAGCATCAGGGCGGCGGCACCCACGAGCCTGTAGCGGGTGCGCTGGCGCTGGACAAGGATCTCCTCGTCGGGCACGTCGTCCTCGACCTCGTCGGAAAGCGGCGCGGCCTTCCTCTTCATGAATCCGAACGCAGGCATCCTGAGACGCTTCTTCCCCGTCGGCTCCTCGTCCCCTGCGGGCGCGGCGGCCTCGGGTTCGGGCGCGGGACGCCGCGGCGCCTCGGGCGAAGGCGCACTGCCGATTTCGCCGATCACGAGACGGGTCTCGGGCGCGGCATCCGCCGCGCGGGGCGCGAGGCGCGGCTCGATCTTGGCCGCAGGCTGCGGAGCCTTCGGCTCGACGAACAGGGAGCCGCGCGGCGCAGACTCGGGAGCGGGTGCAACAGGGTCCGCAGATGCTGCGGGCGCCGCGGGAGAGCAAACGGGAGTCTGAACGGACTCCGGAACGGGCTCGGCAGCGCGTTCGGGCTCGACGAGCGGCTTTTCCTCGCCCACGACGTTGAAGGCCGGCGTATCCTCGCGGACATCCCAGGGGGAGGGCTCTCCGCCTTCGCCTCCGAGCTGAGGCTCGATGCGGGGCGCTTCGGCGGCCTGTTCGGCCGGCTTCTCTTTTTTGAACGGATTGGGAAACTGCATGGCGTGTGGCCCCTCAGGTGGTGTTGGGTCTTCCGGTCCTTCGCTGCATCAGCGAGCGATGCCTTCCCCTGCGAAGACTTCGAGCGCGGCGGTCACGGTGACGAAGGAGCCGAATACGACGATTCTAACAGCCTGTTCCGCGCCCGATTCTGCGCCGCCTGCAATTTTTACGGCGCTCTCGCGCGCGGCGGCGAGCGCCTGCGCAACGTCGGCGTGCTCGTGGATGCGGCCGGGCTCGACGCCCGCCGTAAGCATAGCTTCGTGCAGCTGTGCTGCGGTGGCGGCGCGCGGCCCCGTGAGGGAGGCGACGTGCCACTCGTCGAAGGCGTCGGCAAGAATGTGCGTCACGCCCGCCATGTCCTTGTCGGCGAGCATGCCGCAGACGGCGATCGTGTGTTCGCCGGGCCTGCGGCTTCGGACGACGTTGGTGAGAAGCACCTCGGCCGCCTGCGGATTGTGACCGACGTCGATGACGGTGGGCACGGGATCGGTGGTGATGAGTTCGAAGCGGGCCGTCAGGCGGACCTGGCGCAGACCCGTGCGGATGTCGTCGAGCGTGACGGGCACGCGGTCCATCAGGGAGGCGATGACGGAGAGGACGCCGCCCGCATTGCGGTACTGGTTGACGCCGGCGAGCGCGGGCTCGGGCAGGTCCTCGAAGAGCGTCGCGCCCTGAGCGAACGTAAACGTGCCGTTCTCCTTCACCGTCACCGTCCAGTCCTCGCCCGCGAAGAGTCGCTTCGCGCCGATCTGCTCGACATGATTCCTCACCGTGGCGGGCACGTCGGCGTCGGCGCAGACGGCGGGGCAGCCCGGACGGTAGATGTGAGCCTTCTCGAGGCCGATCGCCTCGCGTGTGTTGCCGAGGAAGGCGACGTGGTCGATGCCGATCGTCGAGATGACGGCGGCGTTGGAGTCGATCGTGTTGATGGCGTCAAGACGGCCGCCGAGCCCGATCTCGAGGATCACGACGTCGAGCTCGTCCTCGCGGAAGATCCTGAGGATGGCGAGCGCCGTGTATTCGAAGTAGGAGAGCGTCATGTCGCCGCGGGCCTTCTCGACCGCGCGGAAGGCGTCCATGAGGCGTTCGTCGTCTACTTCGCGCCCGTTGACTACGCAGCGCTCGTTGAGGCGGATGAGGTGCGGCGAGGTGTGCATGCCGGTCGTGTAGCCCGCCGCGCGGTAGATGCTCTCGAGCATCGCGCAGGTCGAGCCCTTGCCGTTCGTGCCGCCCACGGTAATGACGGTTCGGGACGAGAAGTCGAGCCCCATGCGCTCGACCATGGTCTTCATGCGATCGAGTCCGAGGTCGATGGGCTTCGAGTGCAGCACTTCGATGTGCGTGAGCCACGCGTCAAGGGTCTTGGCATCAAACATGAAAGGGAATCTCCAGTCTGGAAAATGGAAAAGCCGTCCGAACGATGCGTCCTGCGCTCGTCTCGGGCGGCTCGAAAATGCGTGCGGGTCGGGAGAGCCGTGCGTCAGGCGCCCGCCACGGGCGGCCTGCGCATCAGGTGTTGCGTGAGGCAGGAGATGCGCGAGCGCATCTCGCGGCGGTCGACGATCATGTCGATCTGGCCCTTGGCAAGCAGGAACTCGGCGCGCTGGAAGCCCTCGGGGAGCTTTTCACGCACGGTCTGCTCGATGACGCGCGGGCCCGCAAAGCCCACGAGGGCCTTGGGTTCGGCGATCACGACGTCGCCCATGAAAGCGAACGAGGCGGAGACGCCGCCCATCGTCGGGTCGGTGAGCACCGAAATGAAGGGGAGCCCGGCCTTGTGCAGACGCGTGATGGCGGCCGTCGTCTTGGCCATCTGCATGAGGGAGAGAAGGCCCTCCTGCATGCGGGCGCCACCCGAAGCCGCGAAGCACACGAAGGGCGCGTGCAGGCGGATCGCCTCGTCGACGGCGCGGGAGAAGCGCTCGCCGACGACGCTGCCCATGGAGCCCGCCTGGAAGCGGAACTCAAAGGCCGTCGCGACGATCGGCTGGCTGCGCAACGTACCCGACATCGCGATGAGCGCGTCGGTTTCGCCCGAGGCCGCCTCGGCCGCGGCGATGCGCTTCGGATACGGCTTGCTGTCGACGAAGCCGAGCGGGTCCACGCTGCGCACGTTGGCGGCGATTTCGACGGCGCTCTCGGGATCAAGGAAGGCGAGAAGGCGCTGGCGGGCGCCGATGCGGTGATGGTAGCCGCACTTCGGGCAGACCTGAAGGCTGGCGCGGAGCTCTTCCGTGTAAAGCGGCTGCTCGCAGCCCGGACACTTGGTCCAGACGCCTTCGGGAATCGGACTCGGCTTGCGCTCGTTGTCGTCCTCGCGCTTGATCTTGGGGAGAATGTGCGTAATCCAGCTCATAAGCTCTTCATTTCAGGTTCGTCCGCTCCCTGCCGTGCGACGGCGGGGACGGACCGTTTCAAAACTGCGCCAATTATATCGCCCGGGAGGAATCCCAAAGGCGCGCCCCGCATCGGCTTCACGGATTAGCGGAAGGATGCTCGGGATCCTCCCAGCCGAAGGGACTCGGCCCCGCGGCGGGAATGGACGGATCCTCGTAGCCCACGCCCATCAGGTATAGGCCGTTCGGGCTGAAGGTGGGCGCGGCCGCGGCGCGGCTGCGCGCCTTGAGGACCTCCTCGACCCACTCGGGCTTCTCGCGGCCCGTGCCCACGTAGATGAGCGTGCCCACGATGTTGCGCACCATGTGCTGCAGGAAGGCATTGGCCTCGATGCGCACGCCGATGAGGCGGCCGCGGCGCTCAAGCTCGAGGCGGCGGATCGTACGCACGGGACCCGAGGCCTGGCACTCGGAGGCGCGGAAGCTCGTGAAGTCGTGCTCGCCCACGAGGCAGGCGGCACCCTCGCGCATGCGCTCGACGTCGAGCGGGCGGAAGACCCAGCCCGTCAGATCGTCGAGAATGGGAGAGCGCACGGGATCGTTGTAAATCCAGTACTCGTAGGTGCGCGAGCGTGCGGAGAAGCGCGCGTGGAAGTCGTCGTCGACGCGCCTTGCCCAGCGCACGGCGACGCCGGGCGGCAGGTACGTGTTGAGGCCGCGCACCCAGCTGCGCTCGGGGCGGTCGGCCTGCGTCTCAATGCTCACCACCTGCTGCATGGCGTGCACGCCCGTATCCGTGCGACCCGCGCACATCGTCGGCGTCTTCACCTGCAGGAAGGTCTCAAGCGCATCCTCAAGCGCCTGCTGCACGGACGGGCAGTCGGGCTGGATCTGCCAGCCGTTGAAGCCCGTGCCGCGATATTCAATGCCAAGCGCTATCTTCACTTCGGATCCGTCTGAGTCTTGATGCGTTCTTCAAGGACTTCGGCGCGATGGCGAAGCTCGTCGCCGCCGCGGCGCTTCACTTCCTGGAGAAGCTCGAGGGCCTCGTCCATGGCGCCGAGGCTCACGAAGCTCGTGGCGAGCTTGAGCTTGGCGTCAAGCGCCTTGGCAAGCGCACGTTCCTTGTCGGTTTCGGGTTCCGCGGGCTCGGGCTGTTCTGCGGGCTTCTGCTCCGCGGGAGCAGGCGTGGCAGCTGCAGGAGCGGCGGCAGGGGCGGAAGTCTGAGCGGGGGCGACCGCATCGTCAAGGTCGAGCGAGACGCCCTCGAGAACGGCGGCGGTCTGCCTGGAGGCGCCGAGCACGGGGCCCTTCTCCTCTTCGTCAAGCGGCGGCAGCTCGTCGTCATCGGGCTCGAGCCACGGCTGGTCGGCCGGGGCCCCGGTTCCTTCGGACTTCAGAGCCTTTTCGGAATTCCGGGTCTCGTCCTTCTGCGCCATGGCGTAGGCCATCGCGCCCGCGCCCATGGCGCCGGCGGTCGTGCCGTTCTTCACGGCTTCGCCAACGGTCGTGCTGACGGCCTTGAGCTGGGCTTCGGAGGTTGGCGGGACATCCTTCTGAATCAGGACGGCAACGGGCTTCTTCTCCTCGACGGGATCTTCCTCACGCTTGCGCGAGCGAAGGCCGAGGAAGGCGAGAAGCGCCAGAACGAGGGCGCCGACGCCCCAGAGGAGCAAGTTGTTCGTGCCGCCGGAGCCTGCGGCATCAGCCGGCCGGGCGGGCGCCTCGGTCTTGACGGGCTCGACCTTGGGCGCATCGGCGGCGGGCTCTGCCGGCTTGGCGGACTCGGCGGGCTTTTCAGTGGCCGCAGCTTCTGCGGCTGCAGCCTTCTCCGCGGCCTCTTCGGCGGCCTTTGCTTCGGCACGCGCCTCAGCGGCTTCGGCCTCTTCCCTGACGGCCTCGGCCTTCTCCTCCTCAAGGGCCTGCTGGCCCGCCTCGGCGACGACCTCGGGGGCCTTGCCTGCGGTGCGCTCGCGGTCCTGAGCATCGGCCACCTTCGCGGCGGCCTCACCGGAGAGCCGTTGGGCGTCAATCAGATTCTGCGTGGGGCCGGGAATGGCCGTGTCCGCACCGTGCACTTCGTGGAAGGCGGCGACGGGATCAATGGCGAGGACCTCCTCGACCGTCGGCGGATTGAGGACGGAACGGACCTCGAGCCTGCCCGGATCGCCTTCCTTGAAGGCGGTGCGGTTGAGGTTTCGGAATGCGATGACGAGCTGCTCGAGCGTGGCGCCGCGGTAGCTCGGCCAGTAGAGCAAGGCGACGGACCAGAGGGTCATGTCCTGCTGCACGTGGAAGGCCTGCGAAGCGTCGAAACCGTTGAGCGCCACGTATTCCTTGACGACGTTGGGCGCATAGCGGCCTTTGCGGCGGATCTTCCCCTGCTTCTCGGCAGAGGCGGCGGAGACTTCCTTCTGCGGGGCGGCAGCCGTCTTCACGGCGAGCGCTGCGGCCCCGGATTCGGCCTTGGATTCGGACTTCGTCTCGGCCTTGCCCTCCTTCTTCGCCTCCTGATTGTCCTGAGCGGCCTCAGGCTCTCTGGGCACGACAAGCGGCTCGGGGGAGAGGCGGCGGGGCTCGCCCTTGACGGTGGTGCGTTCGGCCGAAGGCGTCACGACGAATGAGCCGTCCTTCGTCTGCACTTCATAGGCGCGGACGGTGACGGTGCCGCCTGCGTTCATCTCCATGAGAAGCGGGAAGCTGCCTGACTGAAGGGCCTGCTCGCCGTAGAGGCGCAGGCGCACGGTGCCGTTGCTGCCGTCGCGCGCAAGCTTGAGGTCCTGAACCTGGGAGGGCCAGTTCACGCCTTCGCGCAGGTAGGTGGCGGGAGGCGCCACGCGAACGAGAAGCGGAGAGATCGTCAGATCGAGGTCGTTGATCTCCAACAGGGCCTCAAGGGGCTCACCCGGCTTGCTTTCGACAGTCAGGTCGCCGAGCGAGACGGCCTGCGCCGAAACGGCGAAGCCGAGGATTGCAAGCGCCGTTGCGCCCGCCAGCATGCTTTTTCTGAACATCAGTCAATTCCGAACAGGCCCGCGAAGCCCGTCGGGCGTTTCGCGGAGTCATGAATAACCTGTTGATGATACCGCATGGAACCGTGCGAGCGGAAATACGCATTTTCCGCAGGGCGAGTCCGCGCGGCACCCGCTTCAGACCTGAAAAAAGCCGCCGTGCCCGCGGGCGACGGCGGCTTCGGGAAGCCGTTTCAGGATGCTCAGGCGCGCTTTCTGAAGGCGGCCCAGTACATGAGGACGAGAACGACGCCCGCGATGGTGTTGCCGACCGTGGCGGCCGAGAGGTTCTTGACGATGTTCTCGATCGTGATCACGTCGAGCGGCACGCCCTCGGGCGCGTAGCCCGAAAGCTTGAGGACGAAGGCGAGCGGCAGGAAGTACATGTTCGCCACGCAGTGCTCGAAGCCCAGCGCCACGAAAGCGGAGACGGGAAGCACGACGCCCACGGCCTTGTCGACGACGGTGCGGCCCGCATAGCCCACCCAGACGCCGAGGCACACGAGCAGGTTGCAGAGGATGCCCTTGACCATGATCGTCGTCCAGTCGGCGGAGAGCTTGCCGACGGCGATGCTCATCATGCCTTTGGCCATGGGACCCGTGTCGGCCACGTGCGCGAAGTAGACGAGCGTGACGAGGGCGAGGGCCCCGACGAAGTTGCCGAGCCAGACGCGCACCCAGTTCATGACCGCCGCGCCCCAGCTGATGCGGCCGTCGACGGCCGCACCCGCGAGCATGGTATTGCCCGTGTAGAGCTCGGCGCCCGCAACGAGCACGAGGTAGAGGCCGAGCGAGAAGACGGCGCCGCCCATGAACTTCTGGACTGCGAAGGGAAGTGTGGAGTCGCTCATGAAGAGCGTGCAGAAGAGCCCGCCGAGCCCGATGTAGAAGCCGGCGAGTACGGTGAGGGGCAGCTGGGTGCGCAGATCCATGCTGCTTTTGGTTACCCCGAGGCCGAGCACCTTTTCGGTGATTTCCTTCGGGGTGAGTGCGTCGGGACGCAGTGCGCTGTTGTCGGTCATGGGAAGCTCCGGAATGTTTGAATGACTGTGGGCGAGGCCCGTTTGGAAAGCGTCCTCGGACGAGGCGTCGTTTTCCAAACCGGCCGCAGCTTCTGGCTCGGAGGAGCCTGACCTGAAACGGCGGAATCAAAGGAACGGACATTGTATTGAAGTTTTCGCGCCCCCTCGGGCGACTACTTCCAATTTTCGCCGAAAGATGTATTCACTTTTTTCCGCGCCCGTCTTCCGAAAACGACGAAGGCTTCGAGAGCGCCTGTTTCCTGGGCTCTCGAAGCCTTCTGCGTGAAGCGTTTCGGACGAATCAGCTCGTCTGAACCTCGTCTTCGGGCGTGCCCACGAGGTCGTACTCCTCGCTGCCCGTGATGCGGACCTTCACGAAGTCGCCCGGCTTGTAGGGCGTGAGGGTCTCAACATAGCACTTGCCGTCGATCTCGGGAGAGTCGGCCTTCGTGCGACCGATGGCAAGACCTGCCTCGTCGTCGTACTCGTCGATGATGACCTCCTCGACGGTGCCGATCTTGGCGCGGAGCTTCTCGGCCGAGATCTCGGCCTGAACCTGCATGAAGCGGTTGCGGCGCTCCTCGCGGACCTCGTCGGGCAGCGCGCCGGGGAGCTGGTTGGCCTGGGCGCCCTCGACGGGCGAGTAAGCGAAGCAGCCCACGCGGTCAAGCCTGGCCTCGCGCAGGAAGTCGAGCAGGTACTCGAACTCCTCCTCGGTCTCGCCGGGGAAGCCCGCGATGAAGGTCGAGCGGATCGTGATGTCGGGGCAGACCGCGCGCCAGGCGGCGATGCGCTCGAGGTTCTTCTCGGCGCTCGCGGGGCGCTTCATGGCCTTGAGCACGCGCGGGTGCGCATGCTGGAACGGCACGTCGAGATACGGCAGGATCAGGCCCTCGGCCATGAGCGGCACGATCTCGTCGACGGACGGATACGGATAGACGTAGTGCAGGCGCGTCCAGACGCCGAGCTCGCCCAGGCCCCTGCAGAGGTCGAGCAGATGCGTGCGCAGCGGCGGATTGGCGCGCAGATCGAGCGCGTAGCGGCGGTCGACGCCGTAGGCGGCCGTGTCCTGGCTGATGACGAGGAGCTCCTTGACGCCCGCGTCGACGAGGTTGCGGGCCTCGCGGATCACTTCGCCCGCAGGACGGCTCACGAGGCCGCCGCGCAGGTTCGGGATGACGCAGAACGTGCAGTGGTGATTGCACCCCTCGCTAATCTTGAGGTAGGCGTAGTGCTTGGGCGTGAGGCGCACGCCGCAGGCGGGCACCAGATCGCCCCAGGGCTCGTGGGGACGCGGCAGATGGGTCTCGACCATCGCGATGACGTCGTCGACGGAGTCGGGGCCCGTGACGCCGAGCACCTTCGGGCAGTGGTTCAACACGTAGTTGCTGCCGTCGGCCTCCTTGCGGCCGCCGAGGCAGCCGCAGACGATGACGCGGCCGTTTTCGGCGAGCGCCTCGGTGATGGCGTCAAGGCTTTCCCTGACGGCCTCGTTGACGAAGCCGCAGGTGTTGACGATCACGATGTCGGCGTCGTGGTAGCTCGTGCCGATGCGGTAGCCTCGGGCGCGGAGCTCGGTGACGATCCGCTCCGTATCGACGAGGGCCTTGGGGCAACCGAGGGAGACGAAGCCGACGACGGGAATCTTGTGGGACATGGGAGTCTGAACCTGTAAAAGCGGTTGTTCGGCGGACCGGGAGATCAGGCCTCTTCGGGCTTGATCCAGATCATCGCGGCGTGGCGGCCGGACTTCTCGCCGTCACGGCGGAAGCTGTAGAAGCGGCGCGGATGCGAATAGGTGGAGAGGCCGCAGTCGAAGACGTCGTCCTCGGAGACGCCCTCGGCGGCGAGCGCCATTTTTGCGAGCAAGGCGAGGTCGCACATCAGGCGGTCGCCTTCGCCCTGCGTGAAGGCGCGGTCGGCTTCGGGGAGACCGGCGAGCATCGCCTCGCGAACGTCCGGGCCGACCTCGAAGGCCTCGGGACCGATGCGCGGGGCGAGCCAGGCGACGAAACCCGTGCTTTCGGGGGCGCGTTCGCGCATGACGCGGATCGTCTTCCCGATGATGCCGGCGGCAAGGCTCTTCCAGCCCGCATGGACGGCGGCGACGACCGTGCCCTCACGGTTGGCGAGGAGCACGGGCAGGCAGTCGGCGGTCATGACCGTGCAGACGACGCCCGGCTTCGTGGAGACGGAGGCATCGGCCTCGGGTTCGCCTTCGGCCGTGTCGGCGTCGACGACCTCGGTGCCGTGCACCTGCCTGAGCCACACGGGATCGGACGGCACGAGCTGCGCGACGATGGAGCGGTTCATGCGCACACAGGCGCCGAAGTCGCCCGTATGCGGGGCGACGTTGAGGCCCATGATGCCTTCGGCGTTGCCGTAGGCGCCGCTCGAGACGCCGCCGTCGCGGCACGTGAAGAGCGCGTCGACCGAAGCCGGGGCGCGGTCCTTCCAGGCGGGCTGCAGAATGTCGAGTCCGGGTTTCGTCAGTTCCATGACCTTCTCCTATATCTTGTGGTGCCTGCTTCAGAGGCGTTCGTTTTCAAAGACCCTGACCGGAACGTTCCAGGGGCCGAAGCCGAGCTCGTCCATCAGGTCGATCATGTCGTCCTCGGGCGGCACGAACCACTCCATGTACTCGCCCGTGACCGGATGGTCGAGGCCGAGGCGGGAGGCATGCAGTGCCTGGCGGTGGAAGTCGAGCTCGTTCTCGACCTTGACCGTGAGGCCGGGCGCGCGGCCGCGGTAGACCTGGTCACCGATGAGCGGCAGGTCCTCGCTCGTGAGGTGGACGCGGATCTGGTGCGTGCGGCCCGTGTCGAGGCGGCAGGCGACCCAGGAGACGGGCAGGCCCTCGATGGAGCTCCAGCCCACGCAGCGGGCGCGAGTGCGTGCCGGCTTGGCGCGCACGCCCGTGCTGCCGGGGAAGCACTTGAAGCGGGTGCGGCTGCGCGGATCGCGGCCGATCGGCGTCTCGACGACGAAGTCGGGAGCGGCGGAGCCGAGCGTGAAGGCCCAGTACTCGCGCTTGACGGTGCGCTCCTGAAGCTGGCGCACGAGGTTCGTCTGGGCGGCAAGCGTGCGGGCGACGACCATGAGGCCGGTCGTGTCGCGGTCGAGGCGGTGGACGATGCCCGCACGGGGCACCTCGCGGAGCTCGGGATAGCGCCACAGCAGGCCGTTGAGCAGCGTGCCGCAGGGGTTGCCCGCGCCCGGATGCACGACGAGACCGGCGGGCTTGTTGACGACGACGATCGCATCGTCCTCGTAGACCACGTCGAACTCCACGTCCTCCTCGGGCGTGAAGGCGAGCGCCTCGTCAAGATGGGGCTCCTCGAGCAGCGAGATCTCGTCGCCCTCGGTGACCTTCTGGCGCACCTTCTGGACGACCTCGCCGTTCACCTCGACGCTTCCCTCCTCGATGAGCTTCTGCAGACGAGCTCGGGAAACATCGGGCATCAGGGTGGCGAGAACCTTGTCAAGGCGTTCTCCCCAGAACCCTTCCACCGTGAAACTTGGTAAAGTGTCATCATCGGCGCCGTTCCCGGCATCGGGGAGGTCGTTATAATCCGAAAGTTCAGAATTTTCGCAACTGCTTGTCATGAATTTCAAGTTTCCTAATAAGCGCCTCGCCGCGAGGCTGATGGCCGTGACGGCCATCACGCTGGCGACCGCCTCCTGCTCCTGGCTCGAATCCCTCGACAAGGATCCGACGGCGGACTGGTCGGCCGACAAATTGTATACCGAGGCCCGAGCCGCTCTTGAAGAGAGCAACTGGACCGATGCAAAAGACTATTACACCAAGCTCGAGGCTCGCTATCCGTTTGGAACCTATGCACAGCAGGCCCAGATCGAGCTGATCTACGCGAACTGGAAGGACGGCGACGCCGCCCAGGCCGTTCAGGGTGCGGACCGCTTCCTGCAGGCCTATCCGAACCACGCCAACAGCGACTACGTCATGTACCTGAAGGCGCTTGCGACCCTCAATGAAAACGACGGCTGGTTCGCGAAGCTCGCCGCGCAGGACCTTGCCGAGCGCGACGCCAATGCCGCCCAAGAAGCCTTCGACATCCTCAAGGAGCTCGCCCTGCGCTTCCCCGACAGCCGCTACGCGCCCGAAGCGCGCCGCCGCATGCACCAGCTCGTGCTGGCTCAGGCAAAGCATGAACTTGGAGTTGCAGAATACTACTACGTTCGACACGCTTATGTCGCGGCCATCCAGCACGCGCAGCGAGTCGTGAGCGAATTCCAGAACACGCCCATGCGCGACGACGCTCTTGAGATCATCGCGAACTCCTACGACAAGCTTGAAATGCACGACCTCGCCGCCGACACGCGCAGGGTCCTCGAGCTCAACAAGGGCAAGACCGTCAAGGCCCGCCGCTGAGTCGGGCTCTGATTTCCGCTCGCAAAGAGGAGGCTTCCTGAAGGAGGTCTCCTTTTTTTGTTTACCACCCTCCTTTTCTTGATCAGGATCAAGTCAAGGATAACCTCCTCGAAAAATTCCACAAACGATATTGAGAACCATTCTCAATTCATGCACAATACATTCAACGACAGCGAAACGCCGCCGCCTCCATCCAAGGACAACGGGGGTCGTCCGGAGCGGACGGCGAGGAAAGGAACCAAGCGCCTTCCCGCAAAGCGGGGCAATCTCCACCCGCACGCTGTTGGGGGTCTGAGAAGGGCCGGATGCGTGCAACGCGCATCCGGCCCTGTTTTTATCCTGCTCTCGTGCAGAAGGCACCCTGCTGTGAGCGCCCTGCTGCGGGCGTCCTACTTTGAGAGCCTTGCGGCCACCTCGGCGCCGCGCTTCATGCTCACAGGCGCGAGCGCCAGAAGGGAGAGCACGAAGAAGAGGCCCGTGAAAAGGATGGCCATCCTGTGTTCGTTGCCGGTGATCCAGGTGATGGCGCCGTAGGAGAGCGGACCGACGATGGCAGCAAGCCACAGCGCCATGTTCCAGAAACTGTAGAACTCGGCCAGGCGCGAGCTCGGCGCGAAGACCGCGACCATGGCTCGGCCTGCGGACTGGGACGAGCCCATGGCGAGGCCCGCGAGATTGGCGGCGACCCAGAACTGCCAGCGCTCGGTCGAGAAGGCGGCGACGGCGATCATCGCGATCCAGACGCAGAGCGTGCCCGCGAGTGCGAGCTTGTGGCCGATGCGGTCCTGCACGTAGCCGAAGGCGAAGGCGCCGACGGCGGCCGTGATGTTCACGAGGAAGACCATGAGGAGCGTGTCCTCGGTCTTGAACCCCATGACGGCGGCGGCATAGACGGCCGAGAGCGTGATGACGACGGAGACGCCGCACTGATAGAGGAACCCGCAGACGGAAAGCCAGGCAAAGTCGCGGAAGTCGCCGAGCGAGCCGAGCGTGCGGCGCAGCTCCGCAAAGCTCTCCGAGGCGGCGCTCCTGACGGCCTCGCGGTCCGCAGCGTCAAGACGCGGCACGCTCCTCTCCTTGAGGAAGAGGAAGATCGGAAGCGCGGCGGCCGCGAAGACGAAGGCCGTCACGGCCATCGTGCCCGCCACGGTCTGGTCCATCCCGTAGCCGAGCTTCTCGCCGCCGAGCACCACGCCCAGACAGAGGCCGAGCGTAAGGATGCCGCCGCAGTAGCCGAAGCTCCAGCCCCAGCCCGAAACCTTGCCCACGGCGTCCTCACGGGCGAGCTCGGGCAGGAAGGCCGAGTTGAGGGACTCGCCCACGTTGTAGGCGACGTTGCTCACGATGATCATGAGGGAGGCCCAGACGATCGTGCCCGGTCCCGCGAACATGAGGCCGAGCGTGCCGCCCACGGCCATGAAGGTCGCGACGGCGAGCCAGCGCTTCTTCGTGGCGGTCGCGTCGGCCACCGTGCCGATGACGGGCATCAGCAGCATGCTCACCGCATTGCTCACCGCGATGACGACGGTCCAGAGGAACGTCGCCGAGGGGGCGTCGCCCGCCACCACGCTCACGAAGTAGGCGTTGAAGACGGCCGTGAGCACCACGGTCGTGTAGCCCGAATTGGCAAAGTCGAATGCGGCCCAGGACCAGACCTCGCGCATCGCGACGCCGTCCTTGAGAGCGGACCGGGAGAAAAACGGCATGTGGTTCTCCTCCTTATCGCGCGGTTCGTCCGCGCATGACCAGCATGTTGAGATGCGCCATCACGCTTCGCGCAAGGCTTCTGACGGCGTAGCCGCCCTCGAGCACGCTCACGAGACGCCCCTCGCAGAGGACGTCGGCCGCATCGAGCAGCCTGCGCGTGATGCGCGCGTAGTCGAGCTCCTTCACCTTGAGCTGTGCCATCTGCTCCTCGACGTGGGCGTCGAAGCCCGCCGAGACGAAGATGATGTCGGGCCTGAAGGCCTCGAGCTGCGGCAGCCAGACGTTCTCGAGGATGTCGGTGAAGACCGCGCCGTCGGCGCCTGCGGCAACGGGACTGACGACGACGTTCCTGGGCGTGGGCTCCATCATGCGGTGCGGATAGAGCGGCCACTGGAAAAGCGACATGAAGCGGATGTCGGGATGGTTCGCGACGATCTCCTCGGTGCCGTCTCCGTGGTGCGCGTCGAAGTCGACGATCGCGACGCGCCTCGCGCCGTGGCGGCGCATCGCCCAGTAGGCGCCGATCACCACGTTGTTGAGGTAGCAGAAGCCGCGGGCCTCGGCGCGCGCCGCATGGTGTCCCGGCGGGCGCACGCCGCAGAAGGCGTTCTTGATGCGGCCCGCATAGAGCTCGTCGACCGCCTCGACCACCGCGCCCGCACTCTTCATGGCGGCGTCGAAGGTGTCGGGACCCACGCGCGTGTCAGGCGCATCGAAGGTCGCAAGCGCTGCGGGATCACCCGCCGAAGCGGCCTCAAGGCGCTTGACGTACTCGAGGTCGTGCGCGAGGATCACGGACTCGATCGGCGCGGGCTTCGCATAGTGGATCCTGACGAGGACGTCCATCCCGAGGGCGAGCATGTTGCGCTCGATGACGTCGAGCCTCTCGGGGCGCTCGGGGGCCTCGGGAAGCGGGTTGGGCACGGCGATGCGGTCGTGCGTGAAGTAGCCCGTGAGCGGGCGGACGTCCGTTTGATTGATCATCTGCAATGGCCTGTTCTTGTTATTGGCGGCGTTCATGCGGGCTGCCCGCCCGCGCAGTCCGCGCGGGCCTGCGGGAGGCGCCTCATGACGGAAAGCGTACCACAGCCGGCTCACCCGAAAAAGAGACCGCTCGGTAACGAGCCCTCGACTGTGCCGCCTCCGCTTCGTTGTGCGCGTGCGTCCCCTCTTCCGCAGGCATTCCACCGTCAATTTGTGCCATCCTGAAACACGGACCCGTACAGGACAGGCCCGTCGGGCAAGCCTTGCTACAATGCCTCAGGCCACCCATCCACACGACAAGCTTCATGACGACACGATCCCAACTCCGCATGACGATCTACGCGACCGCCTGCGCCGCCAGCATGGCGGCCTGCGCCTGCGCGCCCGCCGCGGATGCGCCCGCCAATACGGCGAAGGCGCCACAGTCGACCGTCTCGCCCTCCGCATCCTGCTATCTCGCCCGGCCCGACGTCGTCGAATTTCTGGGCCAGGTCTCGGAAAAGCACGGAATTCCGCTCGAGTGGCTCAAGGACGAGGTGGCCGTCGCCCGCTACTCGGAAACGGCCGAGCGCCTGATGACGCCCAAGCCCGGCATCAGAAAGCCCGGCTCCGACGTCGTCAAGTCGCCCTTCAGGAACTACCTCGCCTACGCACGCGGCTTCCTCACGCAGGAACGCATCCTGCGCGGGCGCGAGTTCATCGAGCGCAACGCCGCCATCTTCGACGAAATTGAAATGAAGAGCGGCGTCTCCCGCTACGTCATCACCGCCGTCATCGGCGTCGAGACCTTCTACGGCCGCAACATGGGCCGCTACCGCGTGCTCGACAGCCTGATGACGCTCTCCTTCGACTACACGCGCCGCGCCGCCTTCTTCAAGGAGGAGCTCGCGCACTTCCTCGAGTTCTGCTGGCGTCAGGAAGTCCAGCCCGTCACCGTGCTCGGTAGCTTCGCGGGCGCCATCGGCTACGGCCAGTTCATGCCGAGCTCGCTCGACCGCTGGGGCGCCGACGGCGACAAGGACGGCAGGATCGACATGGTCGAGAGCGAGCCCGACGCCATCGCCTCCGTCGCCAGATTCCTCACGGCCCACGGCTGGGTCGCGGGCCGCGGACTCCTCTACCCCGTCAGGGCCGACGCCGAGATCTTCGACGCGACGGGCTCGGGCGGCATCGCCGCACACGCCACCGTCGAGGGACTGCGCAAGGCGGGCGTCGACACGGGAGAGCACTTCCCGCTCCTCGACGACGAGCCCGTCCTGCTCGTCGACCTGCCGCAGCTCGACGAAAAGGGCCGGCGCACCACGAAGTGGTACATCGGCACCCGCAACTTCTCCTCGGTCCTGCGCTACAACCGCAGCTACTTCTATGCGGCCGCCGTCGCCATGCTCGCCAACCGCATCGCGGGCATCGACGAGCCCTGACGCCTCCTGCGCGCACCCGCTCGCGCCCGAGGCGAAGCATTTGCTATATTTCCCTCGATGATTTTTTCCATCTCCTTTCCGGAGGCCCTTCATGTCTTTTGTCTTTGCCCCGCCCCAGCAGGCCGTCGTGCCCGTTCAGGACGAAACCTACTCCTACTTCCCGATCCGCCGCGTCTTCGGCATCGCCAGGAACTACGCCGAACCGGGCGCCGCGACGAAAGACACGCCCTTCTACTTCATGAAGGACTGCTACACGGTGGTCCCCGTGGCCGACGGCGAATGCGCCCGAATCCCGATGCCGCCGCAGAGTCAGGTGCTCAAGCACGAGATCGAGCTCGTCGCCTGCCTCGGCAAGGGCGGCCGCAACCTCACGCTCGAACAGGCGGCCGAGGCCGTCTGGGGCTGGTGCGTCGGCATCGACTTCACGCTCGGTGACCAGAAGCTGCCGTCGGGCGCCACCGACTTCGCGCGCGCCAAGTCCTTCGAGCGCGCCGCGCCCGTGAGCCACGTGCGCCCCGCCTACCGCTGCCCGATGCCCGCCCCCGCCGACCTCTGGCTCTACGTCAACAACCAGAAGCGACAGGGCGGCTGCACGTCCAACCTGATCGTCCAGCCCCTTGAGACGATCGTCGAGCTCTCCAGATTCTGGGAGCTCCAACCCGGCGACATGATCTTCACGGGCACCTGCGGCGGCGCCGACAAGGTGTTCCCGGGCGACCACCTTGAGGGCGGCGTCAACGGCGTCGGCTCCATCAAGGTCGACATCATCTGACGCCGAAACGGAAACGTTCACTTACGTTTGGGTGGCGCGTCCGCAGACGCGCCACCCTTTTGCGTCATGGATCAAGCAGTCAAAAGTTGCTAAGATCATGGATTGACCGCGAGACGCCCTGAGAAACGGGCGTTCCGCTTCAAAAAAGGGACCGCCGCCACGGCCTTCGCGCCGTTGCGCAGACGCAGGGAGCGCCACGTCCCCGCGTCATTCAACGAACCGAACGAATCACAAAAGAGATGAGCAACAACAACGCCTACCATCGCGAAAGCCTGGCCTCGATCAGCCAGCGCCGCCTCAGCACGGTCAAAAGCAAGAGCATCTACGTTCTTCCGAACGCATTCACCGCTGCCGCGCTCTTCTCAGCCTTCTACGGCATCATCGCCGCCATGAACGGCGACTTCTACGCCGCCGCGATCGCGGTCTTCTTCTCCATGCTTTTCGACGGCATGGACGGCCGCGTCGCCCGACTCACGCACACCCAGTCCGAATTCGGCGTCCAGATGGACTCCCTCGCCGACGCCGTCAGCTTCGGCGTCGCCCCCGGCCTCATCGTCTACGAATACACCCTCAAGGGTCTCGACAAGCTCGGCTGGGCCATCGCCTTCATCTACTGCCTGTGCGCCATCCTCCGCCTCGCCCGCTTCAACTGCAACGTGGGCGTCGTGAGCAAGAACTACTTCCAGGGCCTTCCCTCTCCGGCCGCCGCCGCGCTCGTCTGCGGCTTCGTCTGGCTCGGCGTCGAGGGCAAGCTCCCCGAATGGCTCCTGCCGTACCAGAGTGAAATCGCCGCCGTCGTCACGCTCTACGCCGGCCTCACGATGGTCTCCAACGCGCCCTTCTTCTCCGGCAAGAGCTACGCCGTCGTGCGCACGATCCCGTTCTGGTTCGTCGTGGTGTTCGCGCTTCTCTTCATCGTGATCTCGAGCAACACCTCGCTCTCCGTCTTCGTCCTCTTCTGCATCTACGCCCTCTCGGGCTTCGCCTACGGCTTCTACTGCTGGTGGACCGGCCGTCCGAACCCGATCCAGGCCGACATCGCCGCCGCACTCGCGGCCGAGGCCGAGGAGCACGAGGACACGCAGCACTGACCTCGGACACTCACCCGAACCCATCCAAACGCCGTCGCCCCTAAAGCGACGGCGTTTTTCATGCCCGTCATCCGTCTTTCTACGCAATGGTTTTCGCCTATAAGCGACACTTTTCATAGTCGTTAACGGCAATTGGACTCAACGGAAACTTTTTCTAGACTCTTCCGTCGAGATGCGGCGGACACGCAGGGCGCAGACCACAGAGACGCCCCGCCCCCGACCACCCGCATCCGAAATGAGGAGAATCAAGATGAAATTTGTTCCCAGCCTTCTGGCCGCGAGCATCTGCTCGGCCGTCTTTGCGGCCTCCGCCGCCGTTCCGGTCGTCACCGACACGATCGCGAAGAACGCCGAACTCATGAACGCCGACCCGGCCATGCAGGCCCTGCTGAAGGAGGCCACGAGCGAGGAGGCCCAGAAGTGGCGCTTCAACACGCTGCTCGAACTCGCCCGCATCGCCTCCCCGTCGCGCTTTGAAATGCGCCGCCAGGCCGAAATCACCCGCCGCCTCGTCGAGGAGTGGGGCTTTGCGCCTGAAGACATCATGACCCGTGCCGACGGCTTCCTCAAGGGCGCCGGCGTTCAAACCGTTGACGGCAAGCCCGTCTACAACGTCTGCGTGCGCATTCCCGGCACCTACGGCGCCCGTCCCGACGCCGTCTCCTACAAGGGCCAGCTCCCGAAGGTCGTCCTTGAAGGCCACATCGACACCGTGAATCCGGCCGTCCTTCCGCCCGCCGAAACCCCGTACGAAGCCGTGAAGCTCCAGAAGGTGAGCGAACCGATCGTCAAGACCCGCGACGAACTCAAGGCGCTCCCGCTTGAAGTGCACTTCGACAAGAACGGCAAGGTCATTGAGGACGAAGTCTGGCAGAAGGCCTACAAGCGCTATCAGAACATCGAGGACGCCCGAAAGAAGGACGGCTACCGCATCTACGTGCCCGGCTACAACGACGCCATGATCAACACGGTCGCCGTCATGCAGGTCGCCAAGCTCATGAAGAAGCACAACATCCGTCCCGTCTACGACATCTGGGTCTGCGGCACCACGGGCGAGGAAGGCAAGGGCAACCTCTGCGGCATGAAGCAGCTCTACGGCTACAACCAGGACGTCGGCAAGGGCAACAACGCCCTCAACATCGTCGCCAACTTCGGCGCCGACAGCACGAAGCCGGGTTCCGCCATCGTCAACTACCTCGGCTCCTACCGCTTCGAAATCAAGTACGTCGAGCCCGAAGGCTGGAAGCCGGGCGACAAGCGTCCGTCCGCCGCCATGGCCATGAGCCGTGCGGTCGCCGCCATCTCGGACCTCAAGACGCCGTGGGACGCCGACAAGTCCGCCGAGCGCACGACCTACACGGTCGGCGTCGCCAAGTGCGAGGGGCCGAAGGCGCGCTCCACGGCCTGCACGCTGATGGTCGACATGCGCAGTCCGACGCAAGGTCCGCTCTCCGCCATCCGCGCCCGAATCGAGCCTGAATTCCAGAAGGCCATGGATGCCGAAAACGCCAGGTACGGCCTCAAGGCCGGCGACAAGAACGCCGTCTCGATGGAACTCGTCTGGTTCGGCGACCGTCCCGCCTATCAGCGTCCGCACTACAACGACATCGCCATGCAGGCCTACTGGCAGGCCTCCAAGACCGCGGACATCGACGTCGTGAAGGCCGTTCCTGAAGAAGCCGCCTCGCTCAACGACAACGTGCCCGCCGCAGTCGGCGTGCCCACCGTCAACGTCAACCTCGGCACCGTCGCCGGTGGCGGCGGCGGTCACACTTGGTACGAATGGGGCGTCCCGGGCAACGGCGTCGATGAAGGCAAGCGTCTCTACCGCTTCCTCATGATGGGCCTGCTCGCCTCGGGCTACAACATGACCGACGGCAAGGTGCTCGAACCGGGCGTCGGCCCGATGGGCAACCGCACCACCGAAGAAATGTTCAAGTAAGAGGAGCGTCATCATGAAGAACATCCGCAAAATCCTTCGTCCCGCCGCCGCTCTTCTTCTGAGCCTCGCGGCCGCCGGCGCCATGGCCGGCTCCCAGTCCGTCTCAGTCTCGATCATCGGCCCGGGCGGCCACTCCAACGGCGACTACGGCAACGTCAACGCCGTGCATGCCGCCGCCCGCAGCATCATGCTGATAGAGAAGTCCGTTCCCGACGCCGTCGTCACGGCCGTCACGGGCGGCAACTCCGTCAACTCGATCGCAGCCTACGCCAACTTCCGCGTCCTTCTTGAAGGCGACGACGCCGCCCTCAAGGCCAAGGCCGACAAGGTGAAGGCCGCCGTCGAGGAAGGCTGCAAGGCTGAAAACGCCTTCCGCGGCGTCAAGACCGGCGAAGTCCGCGACGGTCTCGCCGCCGACATCCGCTGGACGATCAAGTAACTCCTCAACTTGCGAGTCCCCAGCCCCTGCCCGAGCCCTTCACAAGGCCCCGGCAGGGGCGTTTTGTTTTCCGTCATCCGAAACCCGTCCATAGGCGTTAACCGCAATTGAAACGTCGCCTTCAGGCTACCTACACTCGACTTGTTCGCCGGATGACCTGCGGCGCCCGGACCGGCGCCGCCTCCCTTCGGCCCTCCGGCCTTCAAGAGGAGAAAGACCTTGAACAAGTTCGTTCCCACAGCTCTCGCGGCCGCTCTCTGCTCGGCCGTCTTCGCAGCCTCCGCAGCCGTTCCCGTCATCACCGACGGCGTCTCCAAGAGCGCAGCCCTCATTCACGCCGATCCCGCCATGCAGGCGCTTCTGGCCGAAGCCACGAGTGAAGAGGCCCAGAAGTGGCGCTTCAACACGCTGCTCGAACTCGCCCGCATCGCCTCCCCGTCGCGCTTTGAAATGCGCCGCCAGGCCGAAATCACCCGCCGCCTCGTCGAGGAGTGGGGCTTTGCGCCTGAAGACATCATGACCCGTGCCGACGGCTTCCTCAAGGGCGCCGGCGTTCAAACCGTTGACGGCAAGCCCGTCTACAACGTCTGCGTGCGCATTCCCGGCACCTACGGCGCCCGTCCCGACGCCGTCTCCTACAAGGGCCAGCTCCCGAAGGTCGTCCTTGAAGGCCACATCGACACCGTGAATCCGGCCGTCCTTCCGCCCGCCGAAACCCCGTACGAAGCCGTGAAGCTCCAGAAGGTGAGCGAACCGATCGTCAAGACCCGCGACGAACTCAAGGCGCTCCCGCTTGAAGTGCACTTCGACAAGAACGGCAAGGTCATTGAGGACGAAGTCTGGCAGAAGGCCTACAAGCGCTATCAGAACATCGAGGACGCCCGAAAGAAGGACGGCTACCGCATCTACGTGCCCGGCTACAACGACGCCATGATCAACACGGTCGCCGTCATGCAGGTCGCCAAGCTCATGAAGAAGCACAACATCCGTCCCGTCTACGACATCTGGGTCTGCGGCACCACGGGCGAGGAAGGCAAGGGCAACCTCTGCGGCATGAAGCAGCTCTACGGCTACAACCAGGACGTCGGCAAGGGCAACAACGCCCTCAACATCGTCGCCAACTTCGGCGCCGACAGCACGAAGCCGGGTTCCGCCATCGTCAACTACCTCGGCTCCTACCGCTTCGAAATCAAGTACGTCGAGCCCGAAGGCTGGAAGCCGGGCGACAAGCGTCCGTCCGCCGCCATGGCCATGAGCCGTGCGGTCGCCGCCATCTCGGACCTCAAGACGCCGTGGGACGCCGACAAGTCCGCCGAGCGCACGACCTACACGGTCGGCGTCGCCAAGTGCGAGGGGCCGAAGGCGCGCTCCACGGCCTGCACGCTGATGGTCGACATGCGCAGTCCGACGCAAGGTCCGCTCTCCGCCATCCGCGCCCGAATCGAGCCTGAATTCCAGAAGGCCATGGATGCCGAAAACGCCAGGTACGGCCTCAAGGCCGGCGACAAGAACGCCGTCTCGATGGAACTCGTCTGGTTCGGCGACCGTCCCGCCTATCAGCGTCCGCACTACAACGACATCGCCATGCAGGCCTACTGGCAGGCCTCCAAGACCGCGGACATCGACGTCGTGAAGGCCGTTCCTGAAGAAGCCGCCTCGCTCAACGACAACGTGCCCGCCGCAGTCGGCGTGCCCACCGTCAACACCAACGTCAGCACGAACGCCGGCGGTGGCGGCGGCCACACCTGGTACGAATGGGGCATCCCGGGCAACGGCGTCGATGAAGGCAAGCGCGTCTACCGCTTCCTCATGATGGGGCTGCTCGCCTCGGGCTACAACCTCGCCGACGGCTCGGTCGTCGAGCCCAACGTCGGTCCGATGGGCAACCGAACCACTGAAGAAATGTTCAAGTAAGGAGGCGCCGACATGCTCAACATCCGTACGCTCATTCGTCCCGCAGCGGCGCTTCTGCTCGCCGCATCGGCCGCCTGCGCCATGGCCGCAGGCCAGACGCTCGCCGTCTCGATCATCGGTCCCGGCGGCCACTCCAACGGCAACTACGGCAACGTCAACGCCGTGCACGCCGCCGCCCGCAGCATCATGCTGATCGAGAAGGCCGTCCCCGACGCCGTCGTCTCCGACATCCAGGGCGGCAACTCGGTCAACTCCATCGCCGCGTCCGCCGACTTCATCGTCACGATCACGGGTGACGAAGCCTCGCTCAAGGCTCAGGCCGACAAGGTGAAGGCCGCCGTCGAAGAAGGCTGCAAGGCCGAAAACGCCTTCCGCGGCGTCAAGGCAGGCGAGGTCCGCAACGGCGTCGCCTCCGACATCCGCTGGTCCGTGAAGTAATCATCCGTCACCTCCCGCCCCTCGAAAGAGACGGGCCCGATTCCTGAGAATTCTCAACTACGTGAACAGTCTGAGCAAGCGTTTCGCATCAATCTGAACGGCGAATCCGGCGGCAGCAACCCTGGCACAGGGGCTTGCGCAGAGAAGGACCTCGACGAGGTAAGGCCCGCGATCACACAGGTGTTCGCGGGCCTTGTCATTCTGTCTGCGGACTCGGAAATCAGCCGCCGTAGGGCTTCCACTCGCCGCCGTTCTGGCGGAAGTATTCGCGGCCCTGATATTCAAGCGTCTGAACGGTTCCGTTCTCGCTCACGGGGTTGGTCTGCGGCAGATCATGGACGAGCTGCTCGAGCGGAACCGTGCCGCCGTCCTTGGAAAAGTAGTCGGTCTCGAGCGTCTTGCCGATGAGCGACGTGAGCGCCAGGTAGCTCGTGTTGCCCGTCACGTGGATGGGCTCGTTGGGCATGCCCTTGAGGCCCACGAACTTGACCATGACCGGAACGCGCGAAATGCGCATGGTCGGGATGTCGCGCAGGCGCGGGACCTGGATCTTGTCGCCCCTCACGGCAGCGCCGTGTTCGGGCACGATCACGACCATCGTCTTGCGGCCGGAGCGTTCAAGCTCGCGCAGGAAGGTGCGGATGTTGTCGAACATCTCCTGAGCGCGCGGCTTGAAGGGCTCGGCGCGGCCGCGGCCGGGCAGGCGGTTGCCGTCGTGGAGCGCGATGAAGTTGATGAGCGTGGCCGTGCGGCCCGCCTTCGACTTCACCTGCGTGCGCTGCCAGTGGCGCAGCACGGCCAGGCTGTCGGCGATTTCCTCGTCGTCAAAGCCCATGTAGCGCGTCGGGTACTTCGCGTTGTCAAGCGTGGCGGTGACGCCCGCCTTGTCGCGCATCGACTGCAGGAAGTTGTCGTACTCTCCCGAGTGGTCCATCAGCAGGCGCTGCGAGTAGCCGAGCGTGCCGAGCCTCGTCATGATCTCGCACTCGGGACGGCGCTCGCCGTAGAGCTCGCTGTGGGACGGCTGGCCGCAGGCGCCGTTGAGCAGGCGCAGCAGGGCCGGGCCCGAATAGGCCGTCGCCGCGTTGAACGAGTCAAAGCGGATGTTGAACTCCTTGAAGAGCGGATGCTGGTCAAGCTGCGAGACGGCGAGGTCGTCGTTCGAGACCGAGCAGATGCTCAGGAGCAGGATGTCGAACGGCGTGTCCTTCTCGGAAAGGCCGTTCGGGAAGCGGGCGCGTCGGTCGTGCTCGTAGGCGAGGAAGGCGTCGTACCACTCACCCACGGCCTTGGCGTCGGCCTTGCCCGTCTTGGCGGGGCGGCCTCATTCGTCTGACCGCCTGCGTCGGCCGTCACGACGGGCGCGCGTTCGGGCAGGATCGACTGCACCCACGGCATCGTCACTGCGCCGAGGAAGTAGACGATCGTGAAGAACGTCACGCGCACGTAACGGCGCACGAGGAAGTAGCCGAGGAAGACGAGAAGGCCCCAGCCCACCATCTTCACGTTGATGAAGTCGAGCGCGAACTCGGCCATGTAGAGAAGCGAGAAGCCCGCGATGCCGCCCTTGTTGGCGAGGATGCTGTCGACACCCGGTAGCCAGCTCTCCGAATAGAGGAGCACGGCAGCCGCGGCGACGCCGAGCGTACCGCGCAGGATGCGCAGCCACTTCGGGCCGACGGGCAGCAGGAGCCAGGCCATCAGGAGCGCGTTGCCCAGAAGGTTGAGCTCGATGTAGCCGAAGGCTGCAAGCGCAAAGGCAATGATGAAGTAGACGTTCCAGACGCCGAGCCCCGTGAAGCGGGGGCCGGCGCCGTTTTCAATTCTGGTCTGCATGCGTCTTATCGTCCCTTCGGAAAGATCAGGCGGCCGTCGGCGTCGAACGCGAAGCGGCCTTCATCCCAGCCTCGGCCGTAGAGCGCGAGCATGCTCGAGTAGTAGCTCTCGCCCGAAAGCCTTTCGGAGTCGACCACGCTGCGCACGAGGCCCGCGGTGCGGTCGTTTCCGAGCATCGGGATGAGGCAGGCGCCGAAGCCGAAGGGACCCGTGTCGTTGACGGTGAGATTGACCGTGTGGATCTTCTCGGGCGGCATGTTGAGCGCCCTCGTCGCCTCGACCATCGGGCTGAAGTGCTTCATGAGGATCGCGCGGTTGGGATCGTCGGGCGACATCATGCCCGCCCACAGATACGTGCGGATGGCGTTGTAGCTGCCGATCTCGTAGTCGTCGCCGTTGGGCGGCACTAGACGGCCGCCCTTGTCAAAGAGCGCCCAGTCGGGGGCGATGCCCGCGGGGGAGGACCTCAGCAACATGCGAAGCGATCCCTCGTAAACCTCGTTCCAGTAGGCGTCCTCGAGCGCGAAGCGCTTGAAGAGGAAGAGCGGGTAGTAGCTCGGATTGAGCTTGACCGTGCCGTTGTCCTCAAAGCCAACGCGGCCCGGCAGCACGACGCTGCCCAGATTGTCGACGGTGCGGACCTCCTTCTTGAGGAGCTCGAGCATCGCCATGCCCTTCTTCGTGTACTCCTCGGACTTCCAGAGACGACCCGCCTCGAGGAAGCACCAGGCGATCCACATGTCGGAGTCGGTGGCGTTGTTGGTGTCGAGAATGCCCCACTTGTCGCCGCGTCCCCTGCCCCAGAGCCAGGCGGGAAGCGTCTTCGTGAGGTCGCCCCCGGAGAGGTTGTCGGCGGTCCAGGCGGCGAGGCCGTCGAAGGTCACCTGATCGTTGGTGACGAGCGCGAAGAACATCGCATAGGACTGGCCCTCGCTCGTCGTCACCTTGCGGTCATCGCTCTTGTCGACGACGCGGCCGTTGTCGAGCGCGTCATTGCGGAACTCGTCCCAGACGGGCCAGGCGGCCATGGCGGACGAAGCGCTGCAGAAGGCGCAGGCAAGCGCTGCGGAGATAATCATCTTCTTGAACATTACGAGCGGCTCCTGATCCAGTAGCGCATGAAGAGGAAGATGCCGAAGCCCACGAAGAGCGCGCTCAGCAGAGCGGCCGCAACGAGGACGCCAGGACGATCGATGACGGTCATCCAGACCTTGTGGTACCAGGGCAGGTTGCCGACGGTGTAGTGCTCGCCGACGTCGAAGCCCGTCACGCCCGCGGCGTTGACGACTGCAACGGAACCTGTCACCGAGCCGAGGCCGGCAGGATTGACGAGCTCGGCGTTGAGACGGGCGGCGCCGGACGCGCCTTCGGAGAGGAGCGCCACGAGCGTGCGGCCGCCTGAGAGCGGGGACTCTGCCGAGACGATGGCGGCAATACCGTTGTCATAGGCACCTTCGGCCGTCTTCTGCACGGAGGCGGACTTCGCCCTGAAGGCCTCGACGAGCTTCTCCTGAATGCGGCCCGCATTCTCGACGTCGATGTCGGTCACGGGGGCGGGGAAGCGCGCAAAGGCGAGAATGTCACGCTTGGCAAGCTCGGGATCGTTCATGTCGCCCGTCACGTGCACGTGCATCGCGGGGGCGCCCGTCATGGCGGACATGCGGCCCATGGTGTTGAGCATCGTCGTGAGCTCGCTCCTGCTCGCGTCCTGCGGAATGAAGACCGCGGTCTGCGAGAGGTCGGCATACTTCGTGAACGGATAGCCCGAACGCGTGAAGAGCTTCAGGTTGGGCAGCTCAGCATGGTGGAAGAGCCCCTTGACCGTCAGCGTGGACGTGGGCTCGATCTCCATCTGGTGGCCGATGAGCGAAACCGAGCGGCAGTTGTCCTGGGAACCGCCCTGAATCGTGCGCTCGTAGCTCACGGAGAAACCGAGGCTCGTCGAATGGGTGAGCGTGGCGCCCATCGGATCGTCGACTGAGATGGCACCGTAGAAGGCGGGAAGCTGAACGGTGCGCGAACCGCGGCCGTCCCTGCCCGCGAGCGTGTCGCTGTCGGCGAGGTAGCCGTTGACGAAGGTGCGCAGCTGGGCGGTCTCCTCGGGCATCGGCTTGGCGTAGCGGTAGCGGATCTGCATGCCGAGCTCGGCGTCGCCCACCATGAAGAGGTCGGGCGCGAACTTGACGGGCAGCTGCACCGGGGCCATCACGTGGCCGCGGGCGGAGAGCTGACCCGGATACTGCATGAGCTTCGAAAACGGAATCTCGGCGTCGGTGTTGATCCAGCGCGGAGCGTCATAGGCCTCGCGCACGGGCGGCACTTCGGCCTTCTTGACGCGGAAGGTCTCGCCCACCATCACGGGACGGTCGGTGCCGAGCGCACGCACGGCGGCGAGGAGGTCCTCGTCGTTGCGGCCCTGAATGACGAGCATCTTGCCGGAGAGGCTGGCAGGCGCGTCGGCGATGGTCACCATCGGACCGTCGGCCTTGGGCAGATCGTGCAGGAAGTCAGGACGACGCTCGTTCGTCGCGAAGACGACGAAGTGGCCCTCGGCGGGCGTGCCGTTGTAGAAGACGGGGAAGTCGGCGCCGCGCCAGTCGCTCATGCGGCCGACGATGCTCGCGAGCACGGCGGCGGCCTGCTTTTCCATTGCGGTCGGAGCCGAGGTGAAGACCATCGGCAGCACGGAGGGCTCGTTCGAGGCGGTGTCGACGAACGGCGCGGGGAAGGCCGCGAGGTCGTTGGCGAGCCTGACGCGCTGCTTGACGAGCGTCAGGCGGCTTTCGGCCGCGATGTCCAGCCAGATGGCGGCGTCGGCCGGATTTTCACAGACCGACGGCGTGTGTCCGATGAACTCGACCGTCAACTGATTGACGGACTCGATCACCTTGGGCGAAAGCTTGAGCGTGAGCTGCGAGGGTTTGCCCACCATCGAGGCCGAGATGGGCACCGAGCGCTGCAGGCGGCCGTTGAGGTAGAAGTTGATCTGCGAGCCGGACGGGGCGAGCGCGGGCGAAGGCGTAAAGCTCAGGTCGAGCGTCGCCTCAGAGACAACCTCGTCACGGCGCACGCCGAAGTCGAAGGCCTGCACACGGGAGAGGCCCGTGAGCTTGACGGCCGCGGCGCTGCCGCCGGGCACGAGCTTCATGAGGGGAACGACTTCGGTGCGCGAGCCCGTGACGTCTGTGCGCCAGACGGGCTGGAGCTGAGAGACGGGCTTCATGCCGTCAGAGGGCGCGCTCCAGGCGGGAGCGGCGAACGTGGCGGCCATGAGGCACGCGGCGGCGGTTCCGATGAGTGTGGGATTCTTCATGTCTTCTCAGTTTGCGTTTGCCGTCAGGACTTCCTTGCGGCCGGCTGTCGCGGCAGCATGGAGAGAACGGCGTCCCGGACGGCGGGCAGAACCCGGCCGGGAATTCGATCATGGAGCGGTAGCCGTAGAGCGCATGGCGGCCGAGCATCAGGAAGCCCGTGAGGAAGCGGTCGTCGACCGTGCCCTCGGGCTTCATCGCCCACATGCCGCGGCGGGAGAACGTCACGCTGTTCCAGCGACGCTCGCAGGCCATGTCGGGAAGGTCGACGGCGATGTCCGTCCAACCCTCTCCGTTTTCAATGACGGTGCCCTCGAAGCGGACGGGGCCCGCCTCTTCGGCGAATTCGAATGCAACGCGCTCGCCGGCCGCAGGCACGGCGAAGGCCGTGTCGAGGACGCGCACGCGGAGCTCCTTCTGGGAATACTCGACCGTGCGCACGTCGTGGCGCACGCCGTCTTCGGTCTCAAGCACGATCGGCAGGTTGAGGCCGACGCGCGGGAAGCGGTGTGCCTCCTTCTCCTCGACGGCGACCGACATGGCGGCGCCGAGCACCATCAGGTTGTAGGCGATCCAGCCGAGGTTGATGACGAGCGTCACGTACTGCGGATCGGGATCGAGGAAGGCCTTCTCAAGACCGATGAGCAGGCCGACGGCGTTGAGAGCGATGAGCGCGACGAAGGGCCAGGAGATGTGCCAGTCGAGGTACTTCTCGCCGATCGTGCCGCCCTTGGCCGTCACGTTGAACTTGCCGTAGTGCGGGAAGATGAGCGCGACCGTGGTCGGGATGAGGATGTACCAGGAGAGAACGGCCTCGTACACGCCGCCGAGGAACGGATAGCGGTAGCCCTTCTGCAGGATCGAGTTCGTCACGGCCGTGTGCACCATGTGCGGGATCACGTAGGCGAAGACGGAGGCCGCCGTCGCGTAGATCACGTAGATGTCCGCATACATGTAGGGAAGCGGGGCCAGAAGGAAGATGATGCGCGGCAGGCCGTGCAGGAAATGCAGCATCGCGTTGAAGAAACACAGGCGTTGCGGAAGCGTCAGGCCCTTGCCGAGCATCGGATTGTCGAGTCGGAAGATCTGGATCATGCCGCGCGCCCAGCGAATGCGCTGGCCGATGTGGGCCGCAAGGGTCTCCGTGGAGAGGCCCGAAGCAAGCGGACGCGAGATGAAGGCCGAGTTCCAGCCCCTGCGGTTGAGCTTGAGAGACGTGTGGGCGTCTTCGGTCACGGTCTCGACCGCAATGCCGCCGATCTCCTCGAGAGCCTTGCGGCGCATGACGGCGCTTGAACCGCAGAACATCGTGGCGTTCCACGTGTCGTTGCCCTTCTGGATGAAGTCGTGGAAGAGCGAGTTCTCGATCGGCATGGCGCGCTCGAGATGCATGTTCTTCTCGAAGGGATCGGGCGAGTAAAAGTGGTGCGGCGTCTGCACGAGTGCAATCTTCGGATCACGGACGAGCCAGCCCGTCGTCGAGACGAGGAAGTCGTTCGAGGGGACGTGGTCGCAGTCGAAGATCACGATGTACTCGCCGCTCGTGACGGTCATCGCGTGGTTGATGTTGCCCGCCTTGGCATGATTGTGCTCTTCGCGCTTGATGTAGCCCGCGCCTGCGGCCTCCGCAAAGGCCTGGATGAAGTCGCGGCTACCGTCGTCGAGCACATAGACGTGGAGCTTGTCGGCGGGCCAGTCCATGTTGAGCGCGGCGTAGACCGTCGGCTTGATGACGTCGAGCGACTCGTTGTAGGTCGGGATGAAGATGTCGACGTGGGGCCAGACGGAGCGGTCGGCGGGCAGCGCGGCAGGCTTGCGGTCGAGCACCCAGCAGACCTGGAAGTAGCCGAGCACCATCACGGAGAACGCATAGACCTCGGCCACGAGAAGCAGGACCCCGAAGAAGAGGTCGAGCCCGTTGCCCGTGCTCACGGTCGACGTGCAACGCCACCAGAGGTAGCGGCCAGAGACAACGAACGAAATGACGAAGAGCAGCATGAGCGTGATCCGTGCGCGGATGCGCATGAGCACGATCATGGAGACGAACATGAGCGCAAGGAAGACGATCTGGCCGTGCAGGTTGAAGGGCTGGGTGATGCAGAGCGCGGCAAGGACGAGTCCCGGCACAAGCAGGACGACGGGCACCCAGCTGGGAAGCCTGCGGCCGCCCGGCTTTTTCTCCTCGCTGTCGTCGACGACGGCGCGCACGCACCTGAGGGCCGCAGCGCCGAAGGCATCGCCCGCGCGGTTGATCAGGGCGCCGGCGGCGCGCAGGATGTCGACGACCGTGCGCACGAGGCGCGGGCCGTGACCTCGCGGCGGCAGGACGGCCATGAGAAAGACCGTCTGAATGATGATGCGCAGGGGATCGAGAAGCTTCGGAGCGTTGAAGTCGACCTGAGGATAGAAGAACGCCTTGTTGCGGCGCAGCGAGACGAGCGGCTCCGACTCAAGCGGCGCCATGAGCCAGAGAAGGCCCAGGCAGACGAGATTGAACGACGCGGCGATGCGGCCGGAGCCGGCGGCGCGCCAGTTCTTGTACAGGCTGCGGGTGCTCTCGAGCGCGTGCTTGATGGAAGTCGGAAGCATTCCTTGAAGACGTAAAAGGGATCGGAGGCGTGCAGCTCAGACCGCTACGCCCGGGGCGAAAGCCGCCCTTGTTAAATCCACGGATTCTACTCAGATCCACAAGGGATTTCGAGGAGGGATTTTCCCGTCCCCCTGTCTTGCGACCGTAAAGACCGCGTGACATCCGTCCCCCAGAACTCATGGCATCCCCGTTTTTATCTGCCTTGGAAAGCGTTTCTGTTCAGAGAAAGGCCACGATTGCGCTTTACGCAATCCAGAGTGCCTTGCAAACGCTCGAAGCATTTACATTTTCTTTCACTAGTCACCCCTGTTGCACACCTCCCCACCCCGTCCCATTCAAGCAACGGATTTTTTGAGAGCTTACCTCACACGGAGCCGCCAAAGACTTCAGACTTTCCTCTCAACAGGCTCAGAAACGATGGGCATACAGCCCATCGGTCCGAAATAGAGGCTCCAGAACAGCCGTTCTATGACCTTATCTCAAAAAGCCAAACTCATACGCCTGCGAATGTAGCTTTGTTGTCAACTCAGAGTAGGCCGTGTTGAAGTCATCGAAAATGTCCGCGCCGTAAACCTCTTCAAGAACGCGACGAATTTGGAACCAGCCAACGCTTGCGTTCGTAATGTGGTACTCGTCCCGCAGAGCTTTCTCTGGCTTGTCCACAAAGAACAGTTTCCACAACGCCCTGCCCTGCTCCATCACCGCCTTAGCCTCGTCGGATAACTGTTGTTCTCGAAGCCAGTCGGAAAGGAAATAGCTCTCAAACTTGTCGGGCGCGTTGACTTCTTGCTCGGTAAACGGGATGAAGTGGTTGGTTAATTTCCACGGGCGGCCATCCCATTCGAGATCGTCGGAACTGGCCGTTTTATTGCAACGGTTGAAAATCATCCAGACAACGCTATCGACCTTGAACTCCTGCGGCACTTCGGTATTCGGCTGATAGAACTGATCTCGGTCATTCAACCACGTCGGGCGTTCGATTCGCCTCGCCATAAAAGTCATGGCAACTTTTTCGAAATTGTCCGGTGTGACATACAAGCCGTGAGCAGAGCCGAAGACAGAAGAATAGAGTGTCGTCATTTGCTCTGCGTGCTGCATGTCATTTGAATTGCAATGAAGATATGCGATCGCATCTTTTGCCCATGATGTCAGGTAGGCTTTTGACGTAGATACGCTCACTCCATTTTTAAGAGGGACAACCGAAAGGGTTTTATCTGCCTTCACCCTCTTGAACCACTTATTCAACAATTCATCGTTTTTTGGGGCATAAAAGTTTTTTGCTGATATGAATTCCAAATCTTCCGATAGAGCGTCAACAGCGATTTTCTCCGGAAACGACTTCTCTTTAACGCCAGTTCGCCACATGAGAAAGCTGATAGGGAATCGCCCGGACAGGCCATCGAATAACCAGGACGGGCACAGGAATCCGCCAAGATAGTCAACGTTGCCCCATTTTGACCTGAAAATACTGAAATTCTCCGAACTGACATACTTCAAGGTGCAGAACATGGCGATAGTAGCGTTCGGGATTTCCTTCGCCAATCGCACAAGAAACTGAGCTGAAATCTCGTTCTGAGCCTTGCCGTAATCGCCCATCATCGTCTGCTTCACGCGTGCCGCCGAGGCCACGCCGGACTTGTTTTTGGCCTGCTCGCCTCGATAACCGTCGGCAATATTGTCGAAATTCGTCGCTTCTGCATAGGGAGGATTGATAAGGACCAGCAACTTTTTTTTCTGATCCTTGATTGCATCAATCAACGCCTTCGGCATTTTGTTGGTGAGGCTGTAATCCAATTCGCCGTCATCCGTTACGTCGTCATTGAGATAGTCGTACTGAAACACCGTCGCGCCTAGGCACGTCCGCGTCGACTTGATGATTTCAACATCCGCTGGATCAAGCGTGCTCATGAATACGTTGCGATAATTGGAGTGCTTAACTTCAAGGTTGCCTACACCGCAACACATATCCCAAACCAAATAGTTCTTCTGCCAGTTCTTATTAGTAATCTCAACAAATAGGTTTCCAAAATCTCTCTAGCAAGAGCTATGGGCTCTCTTCTTGAAGACATCCTATTTGTAGAGACGCGTAATACCAAGTTTTTGTTCAAGGTACTCGTAAGCCTTATCGACGACTGCTAGCGGCGTATAAAACGCGCCCTTGAAATCTCGCGAGTCAATCGGCAACAGCGCATCTCTGCGCTCAAGCAACTCGTTACGATGCTCAGGAGCTGGCGGTCGATGATAGATTGCCCAAAAAGTTCGGTATCCCTTCGTTGAATTAAGGCTGAACGTGTTCCCTCTCAGGGAAAAAACCGGATCATCGCCATCGTAAAGCAAACGCGCAGGCAAGTCGGACTGGACGGACTTGCGACCATCATTCATGATGTCCGCGAAGAAAAGAAGTGCGTAGTCCTCGCGCGGGACCCCCTCCAGCTCGACCCCTATCAAATCACACCAATGGTCAAAAGTCTGCCGAAGATTGTTGGGCGTGATTTGAATGCGAACGATCTTGTTTTGCTTGATCGCATTTTTGCTTGATCGCATTTTGAACGCTCTCAATGAATTCGTTCTCACTCGTTTTCATGTCGTAGAGAACAAAATGCGTCCCGATGTAACCGCTGATTTCGGTCACGAATTTCGACGACACGGCCGACGCACTCAGAGACTTCTTACTTGGCCAATCAAGGCTCCCGTCTTCAATGGCTTTCAAGGCGTTCTGTGTTTCCATGAGCGCAGCCTGTTCGCGGTCAATGACCGCCAAAAACGGGGGTAACTTTTCTCCCTTTAAGTGCGAGTCGCGGACGTAACACAAAAGCTGTGCGAACATTTTATGAGGCGACGTTTTCTTTTCTTTCGCCTCAAACCACACTTGTTCTGTCTGAATGTCAACTAGGTTTTTGCTGTAAGCCTTGAGTTTCAAAGCTTTGATGTAGCAATCTTTGACATCCTCTTCCGTTTTGGCACGTTGAAGATTTTCGTACAGACTCATCTCTTCATTCCTTATTCGGATCTCTGGAAAGGTATTTGTAGGCCGTCGTCCGGCTGATGCCGACCTTCTTGACGGCCTTCGAGAGCGGCACTCCCATGTCGATCAAGGAGCGGACTTCCTGGATCTGTTCGTCCGTCACGGAACGCGGACGGCCCTTGTAGACGCCGCGCTCCTTCGCGAGCGCAATGCCTTCGGCCTGGCGGCGCTTGATCATGCTACGCTCGAATTCGG
>ENA-OWPF01000634-OWPF01000634.1-human-gut-metagenome-genome-assembly--contig:-NODE-634-length-37601-cov-4.107948_pt1 | contig 37601 bp, 35 predicted proteins | sample MGYA00248261_ERZ651840 | MGnify/ENA primary metagenome ERZ651840 (study PRJEB26924, sample SAMEA4378268) | human gut metagenome | biome: human gut; feature: human-associated habitat; material: faeces... | reverse complement strand
GCAGACGTCCTTCGCCATGCGGGGAGTGACGCCGAAGGTGAAGGGCGTGTGCGAGAGTGGTCTTGTCAAACATTTGGTTAATCCTTCTTGTAGCGGTATGCCTCGTAGCCTGCGGCGGCGAGGGGGAGTCCGGTAGCCCACGTGGGCAGTTCAGTCATGAGAGCCGACATCTTTTCCAGTGAGTAGTCGGCAGTGTCGGGTGCCTCGGTGATCGCTTCGTCGTGCACCGTCAGCACTGTCTTGTATCCGGCATGGTCGAGGCGGAGCAGTGCATCACATAAGAGATCACACGATACCGCTTGGATATAATTCTCGACCAGCTTTGAGCCGTATGATTCAAGCCTCACCCACTTGCGTGACATCTGGTTGATGCCTAGGTAGGTGAACGAATCCTTCTTGCCGATGTCCGACGGGCGGGGGCTCGGGTAACAGAGCTTGCGTCCCGAGGGAAGCTCGACCAGCAGGAAGCCCGACGTGCGGGAGATCGTGGCAGGGCCGGCCTTCTCTACGAGCATCGGATCGTCGATGACGCGCATGACGGCGTTGCCAAGCTCGTTCCACAGCGCACAGATCTTCGGGTTGGTCGCTCGCCACGCTCTCTTCAGCGCGTCGCAGGCAATGAACACGTCGCGATGCAGGCCGCCCGTCAGGTTCTTCTTGAGGAAATACTCGTAGGAGTCCTCGGCTTCGCGCCACGTCATCGGCGAGATGGTCTCGCGGACGTTCTTCGCCATGTCGTGAAGGTCGATGCCGTAAGCCTTGGCGAAGCGGGCGAAGGCAGGAGCGCCGCCGCCGTAGCCAAGAGCCAGTTCAAGCACCTTGCCGACCTGTCGCTGCTTCTTCGACACGTCCTCGGGCTTGATGCCGAAGGCGCGGCTGTAGGCCAGCTTGTAAAGGTCGTGTCCGTGGCCTTCGTCGAAGTCGCGGAAGGCTTGGATCTTCCACTCTTCACCTGCGGCCCATGCAAGAACGCGGCCTTCCACGTTCGAGTAGTCGGCGACGACGAGCTTCTTGCCGACGGGAGCGATGATCTCACTGCGCAGGCAGTTGGTCAGCACCTCCATCGGGTCGTCGTAGAGAGCGGTAAGCGTCCCCGCCTTGGCGGCCTCGATGCAGAAGTCGATCTCGTCCTGCTTCAGGGTCGGGCGAGGGAGGTTCTGCGGCTGAAAGAGACGTCCCGAGAAGCGCCCCGTGCGGGATGCACCACGGAACTGAAGGCATCCGCGAAGGCGTCCGTCCCTGCCCACGGCTTCGGCGAGCATGGCGAACTTCTGCACGGAGGTCTTCGTCGACTGGAGACGCAGACGGAGAAGCTCGCGCATCGGCTCGGGGATCGTGTCGTCGTTGATGCGCTTCTCGACCTCGGCCTTCGTCATCGTCTTGAGCGTCACGCCGTACTCGCTCTCGAAGTAGGAGAGGAGCGCGTCGCGCTGAGTCGCGGCTTCAACCGCGCCGTCAGTCTGTTCGCGGGTGCGGCGGGCGAGGAGGACTCGCGTCTCTTCGGCGATGGCGACGGCTGCATTGGCCAGCTCCACGTCCATCAGCATGCCGCGACGGTTGATCTCTGCGTCGAGGATCTGCAGGTCGCGCTCGTGCTTGCTGAGGTTGAACTTCGGCATCTTCTTGAAGAGCGCTCGCTCGGCTTCGACGTCGAGGCGGCAGTATTCAACGAAGTGCGCCCAGTCCTCGGGGTGCGTGGTGCTGTCGGCACGGTGGTACGTAGAGTTCTTGGGGCGCGGCTTGCAGAAGAGCTGGACCAGACGCTTGCCGTCCTTGTCCTTCGCCACGTCCTCAGAGAGTCCGAAGACGGCGGAGAGGTCTCCGAGCGCACCCGGAAGAGAGTGCTGGTACGCCATTACCATGGTGTCGACGATCATGCGGAGCGGGATGTCGTAGCCGTGGGCCTTGAGCACCACGGTGTCGAAGTTCATCCCGTTGTGCCACACCGTGTAGCACTTGCCCGCCATTGCCGCGTCGAGAATCTTCTTGAGCTTCGCCGGCATGGGCGCACCGCTCGTCAGATCCCACACTTCGGCAGGCTCGTCGTTGAGGGCGTAAGCCCACAGCATGATCTCGCAGTCCTGAGCGTAGCGGTGAGAGCCGAACTTGATCGGCGTCTCGCTGTAGGACTCTAGATCGTGAAAACTGTAATCGATACTCATCTTTTCCTTCTCCTGTCATACATTCCCGACTTAAGACGGCCCTCGTACATTCGCCGCTGGTGCTCAGGGGTAACGGCTCGTACGCCCGTTTCAAAGTCTTGTCTGACGTTCTCCCCTCTGGATCCGTACTTAAGGTTTTCTAATCGGTTATCCGACGGGATCCCGTTTATATGCAGAACATCAACGGTCATTCCGTCTATGCTTTTCGGTCTTGGGCCGACAAAGGCTTCAAGAACAAGCTGGTGGATAAGACGAGAATTGCCGCGACCTAACGCGACGGAGACATGCCCGCTTTTAACTCTCCCCGGACGCAGTATTCGGCCGGGCGACAGTCGCAAAAACGGGGTGCCTTTGGCATGGCGCCCCCTCACATAGTGAGGCAGGGATCTGACACGCCCGAGGCTGCTAACCTCATACTTCCCTTCGTAATTAGGGACGGCCTTCCATACTTCTTCGGCCATCATTCGTTCTCCCACTTGCAGTTGAGCGGGTGCCACGGCTTCGCGTCCTCGCGCTTCACGAGAACCTTGCCGCGGGCGTAGCCGTTGCGGATGCCCCAGAGGCAGAAGGACTTGGAGTTTTCACGCCATGCCGGACAGCAGTCGGCCTTGTCGAGAAGCTCCCATAGCTGATGAAGGCGGGCGAGCGTCAGCTCGATGCCGTCGCCGATGCACACGCCGCGGTCGACCTTGACGTAGATCGAGGCTCGCTGCGCCTGCTTGGCGAGAGCGGCGGTCTTGGCCTCGGCCTTCTTCACTGCGGCGGACTTCTCTGCCTTCTTGTTGACTCGCTTCATAGTCACCTTCGCCTTGGCCTGCTTCTTCTGCGCCTTGGCTTCAGCCTTGGCTTCGCGCTCTTCGCGGCGCTTGGCACGAGCCGTGCCTTCCATGCGGTCAAGCTCGCGGCTTCTATTCCAGTTGCTGATGCGGTTCTGACAGCCGCAGGACGGGTTCGCCTTGTAGCGGATGTTGTCGAAGAAGTCCTCGAACACATGCCCGCAGTAGCCGCACGTGGCGGTCACGATCCAGCGTGCACGGTGGCTCTTCGTCACCTTGTCGTCCTCCCGAAGGAAGCTGCCGACGGTGACGCGCCCGTACTTCTTGCCGGAGAACAGCGCCTCCATCTTTTCGCGTGAAAACTTTTCAGCCATTTGAGACTCCATAAAAACTTGAAGGGCCCTTAGGGGAGGCAGGGTTGAGGAGCCGTGAACATGATGGCTCGTCACCTGCAGATGCCCTGCCTTTGGGATCTGAGGTAAAGGCGGGTAATGACAACCCACAGCCTCAGACCGATCCGTATCTGCGTCAGATCGTTTGCCCCCGCGGCCCTGACTCAAGCCCTCACCCCTCGCGCTCAGGGGGAAAGGCTTTATGTCAGGGTCGCGGCATCAGGCCCACGGATCGTCGGACACAGCCGCTTCCTTGTCGTCGGTCTCGCACCTCGAAGCCTTCGGTGGACGCGGCGGAAGCACCGCCGAGCGCCTCGCCGTCACGGACAAACTGGATGCCCAGAAGCGTCGCGGAGAAGCCGCGGGAACCGTTGTTCTCGTAGGCCCACACGTCGATGCGCATGTTGATCCAGCAGCCGCCGTAGGGGATACCCTGAGACGGGGCGATGGCACGGAGACGCTGGTCGACCACAGCCGGAGCGCCGTCCGTTTCGCGGCGACGGGCCGTGATCTTCATGAGGCCGAGTTCGGCGTCCTTCTGGATGAGGCGCGTGTTCTTGTTTTCGAGCGCTTCCTCGTAGTAACGCTGGCCCTTGGCGCCCCACTTCTGTTCGGCGGTGGCCTTCATGGCGTCGCGGATGGCCTTGTGCACGGCACCGTTGGCTTCGAAGAGGCCGGTGCATTCGTACTTCTTGGTGCCGTCCTTGGCGAAGGCGTTTTCTCGCGCCTCAAACACATGCGGATAGGCGCAGCGCACGGAGATGTTCAGCTTCATTTGTTTTCCTCAATGACTTTGAAGCCCTCGCCCATATCCAAAGCGGGACGAGGATCGCTTTCGGGCACAACCGCGCCCTTACTCTCATTGCGCGTGATGAGCGCTTCGAGCTTTGCCCACTGCCGCTCGGTGAGGACAGGGGCTTCACCCGCCTTGGCCTTCGTGAGCTTCGCGGCGGCGGTCGGCGAGATGAGTTTCTTTTCGTAGCGAAGGGCCTCAGGCACCTTCATGGACTTGAGCTTCGCCTCGGCCTCCTTGGCGTCCGCCCAGCGGCGGATGCCTGCGCGGCCTTGGACGAGCTTGTAGCCGGGGATCTTGTTTCCGATCTCAAGCTGACGCAGGGCCTCCGCCCTCACAGCGCTTGTCCACTGGTCGATAAGGTCGAGGACGTTCAGTGCACGGGAGAGGGCCTCGGCTTCGGTCGGCACGGGGATCGACAGGGCTTCAACCACCTGCGGAGCCGCATCGACGATGGCAGGCTCGGCCTTGAAGGCTTCGACCACGGCGCCGCGGATGGCGGGGCAGGTGCCCTTGGCTCGGCAGAAGCGGCAGACGGACTCTGACGGACCGAAGTCGGCGGACTCAGTCGCCGCGCCGTCACAGAGTGCGAGAGCGCGAGCGCCTCGGGCCTTGACGTCCTCGGCAAAGGAGCGGAGGCCGCCCGTGGTCGTCGTCCAGTGGTCGATGTGGTTCAGGCGGGGTTGCACGATGACGATGTGAATCGTCGTCACAGGGTCGTCGCCGAACGGGTCGAGTTCGTCGCACAGGGCCAGCGCGTAGATTGACAACTGTTCATTGCAACGGGCTTCGACCTTCACGCCACGCCCGTACTTCAGGTCCACGACGTAGAGGTGCTCGCCAACGCGTACCACGCAGTCGACCGTGCCGTGAGCGCCCGCCTCGCCCGTGACGCTCGAGACGTCGACGGGGTGCTCGACCATGAAGTAGCTCGGCTTGCCCTCGCCGATGAGGTCGGCGATGGTGCGGGCATAGACGCAGACGGCGGCCTGCATCTCGTCGGGCGCGTCGGCCCAGAGGGTTTTGAACTCCTCCGTTTCTGCGTCGGTACGACGCCGCGCCGTCACAGCGGTACCGCTGAACTGCGGCGTTCCGAGGAGCTTGAGTTCCGCCAGGCGGTGGGCGCGGGTGCCCTCCTCGGCGAAATCAGAGGACTCGTCGGGCAGGTCCTTCGTCAGGACCACCGAGGCCGGGCAGGCGCGCCAGCGGTGGCAGGCGCTGGGGGAAAGGAGTGCGTGTGTCATTGCTTAACCCTCCAGCCGCGCCGTCACAGCGGCGGAGAATGCGGCCACGAGTTCGGGCAGGCGGTCGACCGGCACGGCAGAGAAGCGCGGGAAGCCGAGGGACTTGCAGGTCTCGATAATCAGGGCGCCGCAGGGGGCAGTCAGGCCCTTTTCGCGGGCGTCGTTGTAAATCTGGGTGATTTCAATTTTTGCCTGCAGGCCCGGTTCGACCTCAGCGGCCTTTTTTTCCTGTTCGGAGCGCCGCGCCGTCACAGTGTCGCCGGCGGGCGGCAGCTCGGTTTTGGCCGGGGCAGTCGAGCGAGATTCGTCCGTTTTTTCCTTTTCTGTCTGCGTTTCAGGCGTTTTTTGTTCTGTCTTTGCCGGCGTCTGAACGCTTTCAGCGGCAGCGGGCGCCTGATCTGCGGCCACAGTGTCAGAGACAGGGGCGGCGGCCTCAGACTGGACCGGGGCGGCCTCAGCAGTGGGGGCGGCGGCTTCAATCGGGGCGGGATTGATCGGGGCGGGGGCCGCTACGGGGGCCGCGGCGGCGGCCTCAACGGTGAAAGCGGCGGGCGCTTTCATGCCGGCGGCAATGGTGAGACGCAGCGCTTTAATTTCTGCAGTCAAATCAGAAAGAATATTTTCCAGTGGCATAAGATTTGCTCCAAAGAGTTGAGAGGAAAACGAGGCGGCTATTCCAGAGAAAAGCCGTAGAGGCCAGCGAGGCCGTGAATCATCGAAAACGCGGCCGGCGGCAGTTCGATGTAATCACCGCCGGCATCATGCCCGCGGCGGTACGGAACGCCGAAATAATCCAGATAGGCGCACCGGCCCGCAAGACCGGCAGCAGGGCCGCCGGGCGTGCGAAATCGCAGGCGCACCGGGCGCACGCTTTTCCATCGATAGAACCACTGGAGAGCGGCGGCGGCCCGTGCCGAAAGGCGGCCCCGCGCGGTGAAGGGCGGGCGGGAAAGTGGTTTGATGTCGACCATAGAGAAGGGCTCCAAAACGGCCGCCTGCGCGCGGCAGGGCGGCCTTAAAGGGGGTTAGTTCAGTTGGAATCGTTCAGGGCATCGGGCCGCTGTATCTAGCGTCAGATAGAGGGCCTGCAGCAGGTGAAAGCGCTGCCGCAAGGCGCGCTGGGCGGCATGCGCCGCCCCGGCGCTGGAGAAGCGGGCCGGCAGCACCTGCCAGCGGGCGCCGGGGTAGGCGCGTTGCTTGATCGCAAGGACGTAAAGCACTCGCTCCTCCTTTCAGTTAGCCGGCCATGATCGCGGCGGCGGTGCGCTCATACGACGGGCGGCGGCGATCGTCAAGCCTGATGCCCATGACAATGGCGGCGGCGTCGTCGGCCAGTGCAAAAACGGCCTGCATCTGATTCACGATTTCGGCCGAAAGGTCGGCGCGCTCACGGGCGGGGCGAAGCGCGGCGGCGGCCTTAGTAACGGCAGTCAAATACTTGCAACTCACGACGGGGATCGGGGCGGCGGGATCGGTATACGTAGGAATGATGCGCCGATAGTCGACATACTTCGTATCAACGAGCGAGATAGGCGCAGAAAACGCGCTAGAGCCCGTGCGGTCGAGCCTGAAATTGAAAACGCGCAGGCGCCCGGAGCGGCGATCTTCGTCTATCTCAATTTCGAGAGTGTCCGCATTCTTGACGGACGTTTTAACGGCCTTCAGGGCCGCGGCCAGCGGGGCGCGATGAATGGTGACGGGCTCGAAAGGCTGCAGCGCGCCGGCAGTGTCGACCACGGACGGGGCGGCCTCTGCGCGGCCGATGAAAAGCGCGCTGGCGTCAGTAGCGACCACATGGGCGGCGCCGCCTTGAGGCGCGATATGCACCGCATTTAAAAAGCACTTAACGGAGTCTTTCGGCGCGAATTCGAGCGCGGCGGAAAGGAGATAATAAGACCGAATAGAAAGAGAAATAACCGTCATTTTTAAAGCCTTTTTAATTTTGTTTGAGGGGGGGGGCTGCCCGTTTTATGGGGCGGCCGGGGCGGGTTAGCAATCAAGGGCATCAATTACGGCGCTAGTGGCAGCGTCAAGGCCCTCGCAGACAGTGACGCGGCCGCACGGCCACGGGCCCGCGCCATACTGGTTGTCGAACCAGTCAAAGGAAAGGCCATAACGGCGAAGGAATTCGCGGCGCGATACGCGGTCAATGCGCAGGCTGAACGTCGGGCATTCAGTGGGGATCACCACATAGAGCGGGTCAAAATCCCCGCGCTCCACTTCATCAAAAACCTGATCGACTGCGGCGGTGAATTCATCTTCAGGCGCGCCGTTGGCGTAGTCCTCATAGAGGCGCGCAAGGGTATCGCCGTCACAGAGGGCGGCAGAGAGTCGACCGGAGTCACGACTATCAGCGCTCCAGTCGTCAAGCTCTGCGCGCAGGCGGTCCGCAATCGCGGCTGCAATGGGGGAAAGAGTGGAACTCATGTTTTTCATCCTTTTTCGTTAGAGAGAGGGCCCCAGCGGGGCGGCCGGGGCGGGCGGGTTAGTTCAGAAAAAACACCACATCAGCCGCATAGCAGTCGGCGGGCAGTCCGAAGGCCGGGGCGCTGCAGAAGTGCGGGCATTCTTCGGACGGCCACGAGAAGCAGTACGAACTAGCGTGAAGGCGGGCGCGGTGTGCCTCTAGTTCAGACTCAAAGCGCTCGAGGGCCTCGAGGTCCTCGGGGTTAAGCCCGGTGCCGTCGCTGTTCTCGAGCGGGCAGACCGCCCAGGCGGGGATGTTGAAAGAGAGGATTTCGGTACGCATATCGGCCCCCCCTTATTCAGCGAAATCGGCAGAGTTGGAAAGGTAGGCGCGCAGCGGGCAATCGCCTTCAAAGCCATAGAGTTCAATGAACGCGCTGCCCCAGTGGGCCTCAACGGTGATCGAACCGTAGCGAGACTCATAGCGGGCGGTTACCGTGGGGCCGCCGCAGGTGAAGACCGCGTCAATGATGCAATTGCCGTTGGCGGCGGTGAACACTTCCACGGAAAGCGGTTCATTGTGGTATTCGCCCGTCTCGTCGTCGTAGGCGCCGCAGTCAACGGCGCCCACGGCCTGCAGTACCACCTCCGCGGCCTCATCGGCGCTGTGCCAGCGGGCGGCGCGGACACAGAAGCCGCCGGAGAGTTTGAAAGCTTCATTGATTGCCGAGAGGACGGCCGGGCGCGCTGCGAACAGTTCGCGAAGATCAGAGACAGAGGGGGCGCGGGTGGTGTTGAATTCCGTCATTTGGTTTGCCTTTATTAGTTAGTTAGTTAGTTAGTTGAGAGATTCAGCGGCGAAATGCGCCGCCAGGGCGAGGGCCAGAAGGCCCAGAAAAACGAGAGTGCCGGGCCAGACGGGCCAGTACTTGACGCCGTAGCAGGCATAGAGCGCTAGGCCGTAGCAGGCGCAACGAAGAGAGAAGCGGGCGGCGGTCATCATCGGCACTCCTTAGAGGGGCGGCGCGCTGCGTTGATCTTGAGGAGAGTTGTCATTTGTTTTGCCTTTATTGGTAGTTTGAACTTGATTTGTGTACTAGATACTATCTGTTATCTGGTACACCTAAAATATAGCACAGTTAAGATTCGCTGTGCTAACTGAAGTATGACAATAGTTACAGCGCGTTGATTTGGATCAAGCGCAGGCACCGGCAGCAGGGCGGCATATATAAGAAAGGCAGGGCAGAGGGGCGGCGGCAGTGATGAGGCGGGGCCGCCGGTTCTACCAGTTGGAGGGCGGCAGGGGCGGCGCCGCCGGTTCTACCAGTGGGGGGCTTATGAGGACAGGAAAGCGTGCAGAGGGTTAACCCTTAGTCTGAAAAAGCCTTTTTAAAGGCGCATAGGGGTTGCTACCTATTTCGACTAACAAAATACTGCGATACTGCTATTTACAACCTTTTTCTCAAGACTCCACGTGAAAAGAATATATAAGTAATAACCCTATAAGGAAAACCCCTATATAGATTCTCTATAGGAAGTTTGAGGAATTCGCTTGTTTTCGGTAGCTCGGTAGCGGGGCGGGTTTTGAGGCGGCGGGATGGTGAGAGGCGCGGCAATGGGCGAAGGAGTGGACGGGCGCCGGCATGGTGAGAGGGGCGGAATCTGCGCGGCAATTAAATGCGCGCTTGATTTGCGGCGGGCGGGCCGGTAGTGGAGGCACTGGGCAGAGTGGAGGCGCTGGCAGAGTGGAGGCGCCGGCAGAGTGAAGGCAATGGACGGGCGGCGGGCTTTTCGGTTGTCTGAACATTGAGCCGCGAACGGCACGCGCTTTGCTTGACGGCCTGCGCGTGCGTTTCAGTTTGGGGGAATAGCGGGGCGCCCATTACCCGCCCCGCGGGCTCGGTCTATGCCGCCAGTGTGTGGGGTGAATGTATGAATATGTTTGCTCCCCCCTCTCCACTCATTGCGCGGCGCGGATAGCGGCGCGCCTATTCGGCGCGTAGCGCAGGGGCGCAGCAGGCCCGCGGCCTGCGAAGCGGCGGCGGCATGGTGCCGGCAGAGGCAGGGCCGCGCCTTTTGGCACACTTTCCGCCCCGGTTGACCCCTGCCCGCCCCGCCGCCCGCCCGCCTTGAACAAAACCCCCATCGGTACCATTTTCGCCCGATACCGGTCGACCCCCCGGGGGCCAAAAATTTGCCCGCCCCCGCAGGGGAAGGTGGCGTCCGTAGTGGGGCAATTTTGAAAACCATTTTGGACTTGTCCTTCACTGTCCCTATTTGTCCTCTCGCCCCCGAACGCCTGTCTCCGAACCCTCATCCCTCAACTCTCCGAAGGAGGTCATGCCATGACGCGAGCCGCCAAGAAGCCCGTCGAAAAAAATTCTGAGAAAAATTCTGGAACGAATCCTGAGTGTCCCTCTAAGTCCCCGAAAGTCCGTACACCCGCGAGAGGGCCGAAAACAGAGCCTCTGGAGCGTCTCGAACCCGCGGATGAACACGTACACCAGCTCAAGCCCATGACCGTCATAGCTACGCCAATTGCCCCCTCAGACGACGCGATGGCGCCTCGGCTGAGGATTGAGCGCGATGGCGAGTACGAGATCCCGTCGAAGCTCAATCCTGCGCTGAGGACTCGGAAGTACAAGGAGCCGCACCCCGACTCCGAGTGGAGGCCGTGGTGGAAGCCGCGCAAGCGCCCCTTGGGCGGAGCGAAGAATCCGATGGTGAAGAAGATTCGCGAGCAGATCGAGAAGGAGCTTGCGATGGACGAGGGCGAGCTGGCCCGCATCCCCCGCGATGCGGAGACGGGCAGGGTGGTGAAGTCCTATGAGCTTTTCACGGCTTTGCTCTACTGGGTGGCGCGGGGCGGCACTCTGCGCTCGTTCTGCATAGCCGTAGACCTGCCTTACGGGACGTGCTGCGGATGGCTTGAGAAGGAGCCCGAGGTGAAGGCGCAGTACAAGGAGGCGGAGCGGATCTCGGCGGATGCGCTCGTGGAGTATGCGCAGGAGCTGGCGACGAACCCTTACATCGTGGAGGAGGTCTTCGAGAGCTACGACGGCGAGGGGAATCTGATCCGCAAGGACGTTCGCCGTCAGGATGCGGTGTATGCGAGGAAGCTGTGCGTGAACTTCTGCCAGTGGCTTGCCGCGAAGCGGGCGCCAGAGAAGTACGGCGAGAAGCTGAAGGTGGAGACCGACGTCTCCATGGCGGGCGCCATCGTAGCGGCCCGCCGTCGGCTTGCGTCCCGCGACGACGACATCGACGCGGACGAGGTTGAATAAAAAAAGTTGCCCGCTTTAGCGGCGGGCTGTAGCATGAAATAAACCTTTTGGGAGCTAAAAAATGGGAACTGTTAGGGATAGAAACACGATGCTTTCCGCGCCGGAGATCGAGCTTTTGAAGATGACGCAGGAAGTCATCAAGCGCATGGCGGACAACTCGGCCAAAACGAAGACGTTGTTTGTCGGTGTCACGACTGCCGCCATTGCGTTTTTGAAATTCGATCCGAGCGTCCACAACCTGCTGGCGCTTCTGGCCTATTTGGTCGTCACTGTCGCCCTCTGGGAGACGGACGCTCGGTATCTTCGGCTTGAGCGGCTCTTCCGCCACCAACACCATGCGATCGTGGATGGATCCGTCCCCGTGCTTGAGCTGTGGCGCATGAACCTCTCGCGCTACGAGGAGGAGTCGGTAGGCAGGATCATGTTCACCAACTTCACAATGTGGATCTATCAGATCGCGGTGCTTGTCTCCGCCTTGCTTCTAGCGAAGATGGGCGGCTCTTTGGTAGGCGTCTTCTAGCCACTTGCCGATCCAGAAACGACCTGACGGTAGCCAGCTGTACCGCTTGATCTCGTAATAATCGGGGTCCAGAAGTCCACGGTGCAGGCCGTGCCAAAGAAACGGATCCGGGCCTCCTCGACAGACGGATCCGTCTGTCCTTCTCATTCCCGTCAGGTCGATCATGATGCGGCCCATCTTGTACTTTTCCGCCAGCTCCATTTCGTACTTGACCCACCGGCTGAGGTAGGTTTCTTCGCCAACGAACACGATGAGGCAGGAGCACCCGTCCATCGAGTTCCGGATCCACCGAGCGATTGCCTCGTCGCTTGATTTCACCGTTTCGGGCGGCACCCCGTTTGCAAAGCCGATGCTCTCCCTGCCGATGGTGATGGGAAGGTTGACGATCTGGTTGACGAGCCAAGCGTCAGTCCATTTGTAGGACGGAAAAATTCTTCTGTACGAAGCCATTTACTACCTCCTTAGAACATCCGCTTGAATCCGAGCACCTTGTGAGCGACGCTGGCGAGTCGGAACTGTCGCTCACCGGGCCAATCGGGGTTTTCGACGGTGCCCCACAAGGTGTCGCCATCACGCACTAACCGGACGAGAGCGCTTGAGCCGTCCTCCCTGACACCGATGACGATGTCCCCGCTTCGAGCTTCTTCTGCGGGTCCGATAAGCAACTCGTCCCCGTCGCGCAGTGTAGGGGCCATTGCGTCAGAGTCGGCAATCACGGCGTCGGAGGCCGTCGGCGGCATCATCCAAGCGTTGGGGGCCCCTTCTTTCCTCGCGTTCTCCAAGCGCTTGCGGAGGTTCATCTTTTCTACTGTATCGACCACCATCCCAAGATGGAGCGCACCCGGGGAGGCAACCACAGCGCCGTCTCCCGTGTTGGTGATGCTTACTCCTGTGTCGGAAGAAGTCAGCAGGGCGCGGGCTGGGGCGTCCTTTTCCAATTCCCACTCCCGCACCAGCACCTCTTGAGGCACCCCGATGGCATCGGAGAGAGCGACGACTGTGCTCAGGCGGCCCGTGTTGGTACCGTTGAGGATGTTCTGAACCGTGGCGGGGCTGACCCTCGCGGCTTGTGCGAGTTTTCTGACAGAGAGTCCTCGCTCTTTCATCAAAGCTCTTAGCGTCGTTCGCAGCATAGCTTTCCCTTCTTCGAGATAGTGTGCTAACATTCGTATGTCAATTAGCACATGCGTTACAAGTCGCCAATTGTTAGCACTAAACATAGCACTCATTATGGCATACATATCCCCTGAAACGGCATTGGATTACTTGCTTGCATCGGGTATTTCGAAGGAGGAGATCCTTCGGCTTAGCGGCATTTCCCGAGCAACGCTTTACCTGCATCTGCGAAAGCGCAAGGCAGGGGAGCACCTGCCATTTCGAAACCCTGCCGCCGAGCGCCTCGTTAAGGCGTACCACACCCGCCGTGAGCAGGTTGCTCAGGAAGAGTCTGCACGAAAGGAGCTTGGGCTATGACACATTCCATTCGCATTCAAGGCCCCGAGCTTATCGACATGGGCTACAAAGTCGTTGAGATCGTCCCCGGCTCGAAGGCTTGTCTTCGTCAGGGCTGGCAGGATCATCCGCTCACCAAAGAGGAGTGCGCGCAGCACGTCCCAGAAGAGGGTGTGGGCATTCTCTGCGGCGTGGGCGACAACCCCATTTGCGCCGTGGACGCCGACATCGAGGGCGACCCCGATTTTGCCCGTGCGTTCTACGAGCTGGCCGTCACGCTTGTTCCGTCCTTGGCCGCCGCCCCCGTGCGAGTCGGCAAGGCGCCGAAGCTCCTCTTCGTCTGCCGAGCCGAGGAGAAGGGCTGGACGAAGGCGACGGGCGCATGGTTCGTGAAGAACGGCGTCAAGTCTCGACTTGAGGTTCTTGGCAAAGGCCAGCAGTTTGTCGCCTACGCCATTCACCCCGGCACGGGCAAGCCGTACCACTACCCCCTCACGCTCAATCCGTTCTGCGGAACGGAGGGCTTGGTCGCGGCTCCCGCCGACGATCTCCCTGTCCTGACAAAGGCGGACATTGAGAAGCTCATGCAGGCGTTCGAGGATGTCGCGGAGACTCAGGGCTACGAGCGAGTGACGCCTGCGACGAAGCCGCCCGTCTCGCATTTGAGTTCCGACGTGCTCGACGCGGCTCTCACCCCCGACAAGCTCCCGCTCGGCATCGATCGAGAGACGGCGGAGCGCTGGGTGCGCAAGGTGAAGTGGGATGTGGTGTCCTACGACTCATGGATGCGCCTCGGCGCAATGCTTTCGCACGAGTTCCGCGACCGTCCCGAGGAGGGCCTGCAGGCGTTCATCAACCTTTCGATGGATGCACCGAACGCCTCGACCGTCGATGAGATCACGGCGAAGTACGAATCCTTCCGCCGCTCCAAGGGCGAGGTCGTCACGATGCGCACGATCTACCAGAAGCTCCACGAGATGCAGGACATCGAGGCGCAGAGCATCGACCCGAATGCCGCAGGCCTTGCCGCCGCCTTCATCGTTCGCCTTGGCGAGCGTGTTCGCTGGCTGACCGACGCCCAGTCGTGGCTCATCTTCAACGGCGTCCATTGGGTGAAGGAGGGCGAAGGCCCCGCGCTCTACAACGCAGGGGATGCAGCGCCCCGCACCAGCATGACGGACTTCTTCCGTCAGTTCGCCATCGAGTACGCTCGCATCCGAGCAAGGAAGTGGGACGACGCGCATCAGGACGTCGACCCGAAGAAGCGCGAGAAGAACCCGTGGGCGCAGGAGCAGATCAAGCTCTGCGGCAATCCGCGCTATGCGGCTTCCATCGTCTCCGAGTTCCTTGCGGCCTCGCCGCACCTCATGGCTCGTGTCGACGAGTTCGACGCCGTGCCGAACCGCTTCCCGACTGCCAACGGCTCCGTTGACCTTCTGACGGGCGCGTTCATGCCGCCGAAGGCAAGCGAGCGCATCCACAAGCACTCATCCGTCGCCTTCGTCCCCGGCGCGAAGTGCCCTCGCTGGGAGCAGGCCGTCGACCAGTGGATGTGCGGCGACAAGGAGCTTTCCCGCTACATGCAGAAGCTCGTGGGCTATGCGGCCTTCGGCGACCCGCGAGAGGGCATTCTCACGTTCTTCGTCGGTGGCGGCGGCAACGGTAAATCGCTGTGCCTCGGCATTCTGGCGAAGCTCTTCGGTGCGCTCTCTCGCACGGCCTCGAAGCTCACGCTCGTTTCGGCAGGCAAGTCTTACGAGCATGCGGGCGGCACTCGCTCCGACCTTGCAGTCCTTCGCGGTGCACGTCTCGTCGTGTGCTCTGAATCGGAAGAAGGCGACCGCTTGCGCGAGTCCGAAGTGAAGGTCCTGACGGGCGGCGAAGACAAGATCGTGGCCCGCGACCTCTACCAGTCCGCCATCGAGTTCAAGTCGACGTGGCTCACGATCATGGCGACGAACCACATGCCGACCGTGCTTGACCGCTCCGACGCCATCTACCGCCGCATCCGCATCATTCCGTTCAACGCGAAGTTCAACATGGACCCAGAGGCAGGACAGAAGGGGGCGGACAAGGACTTGAAGGCCGTTCTCGAAAGCGAATTGCCGGGCATTCTCAACTGGGCGATTGAAGGCGCGAAGCTCTACCGCAAGGAAGGGCTTTCCTCGCCGAAGATCATGCGCGAACAGCTGGCGCAGTTCCGCGACCGCTCCGACTATCTCGGCCAGTGGTATTCGGAAAACTGCCGCCCGATTCGTGAAGGCGAGCGAGTCGACATTTCGCTTCGCTCCTTGCAGGCGTTATGGAAGAGCTGGCAGGCGTTCGCCAAGGACAACGCATGCGGCGACATGGTGAAGTCCATCCGTACGTTCGGCACCACTTTGAAGTCCACGCTCGGGTTTGACATTTACATGTCCGATCGTAGCCGCGCCTGTCGCAACTTCTGCCTTCGCACGAGCGCCGACGATCTGGGCTTCGAGGAAGTGGCGGACACGAACGGCGTAGAGCGCCCCGTCAAGGGCGCAACTGCATAAGGAGGCAGCATGACAACGAAAAAAGAAAGAGACGAGGAGCGAGTCGAGGAGCTTGCGCGAGGGTTCTATGACCCGCTCCGCTTCGTCCTCTGGGCATTCCCTTGGGGCGAAAGCCCCGAGTTCTCTCTCGTCGAACTCCCCGAGCCGTGGGCGTCCAAGTACCCCGGATGCAAGTACGGTCCTGCCAAATGGGCCTGCGAGCTTCTCGATGAGGTAGGGCGTCAGGTTCGGGAGCACGACTTCGACGGTCGGCACACGGTCGAGCCTGTCCGTGTAGCCGTGACATCAGGGCACGGGGCGGGAAAATCGGCCCTAACGGCAATGCTAGTGACGTGGCTACTGGCTACTCGTCCGCATGCCAAGGGCGTTGTGACGGCAACGACGGCCCTCCAGCTGGAGACGAAGACCTTCGCGGAAATCAAGAAGTGGATCAAGCGTTCCTTGGTAGGCGACATGTTCGAGATCCAAGCCCGCTCCGTCGCGGCGAAGGAGTCTCCCGAAACGTGGCGAATCGACATCCAGACCTGCCGCGAGGAGAACTCGGAAGCCTTCGCAGGCCAGCACTCGGCATCGTCCTCGTCACTGTATTTTTTCGACGAAGCCAGCGGCGTCCCAGACAAAATTTGGGAAGTGGCGGAAGGCGGCCTCACTGACGGCGAGCCTTTCATTTTCGTTTTCGGAAACCCGACCAAGAACTCGGGTGCCTTCTACGACTGCTTCCACAGGGACGCTGCCCGCTGGACTCGCTTCAAGGTCGACAGCCGCGAGGCACCATTGACCAACAAGAAGACGATTCAGGAATGGGCGGAGGCCTTCGGCGAGGATTCGGACTTCTTCAAGATCCGTGTCCGCGGGGAGTTCCCCGGCAACGCCTCGACGCAGTTCATCCCGTCGGCGGCAGTCGAGGCGGCAACGCTCAAGCCTGCCCCGGGGCTTGAAGGCAACAACATGAAGCGAGCCATCATCGGCCTCGACATTGCCCGCTTCGGCGACGACGCCAGCGTGATGGTGACGCGAGTCGGTCGAGACGCGGTCTCGATCCCGATGAAGGAGCTTCGCAAGCTCGACGGGCGCATGGTCGGCGAGGCTCTCGTTGCGCATTGCAACTACCTTCTCGACTGCCTGAAGTTTCAGGAAGTCCGCGTCTACTTCGACCGAGCGGGTGTCGGTGCAGCAGTCTGGGACTTCCTTCGCTACGAGTACAACGACCCGCGTGTCCGCTACACCCCTGTCGACTTTGGCTCGGGTGCGTCGAACAGAACGCTCTACGCCAACCGTCGAGTCGAGATGTGGGGGCGCATGAAGTCTTGGCTAGTCGTTGAAGGCGGCGTGATTCCGAACAACAAGGACCTGAAGCAGGAGTTGTCCGCACCCGAGTATTTCTACAACGACCGACAGCAGATGCTTCTTGAGCGCAAGAAGGACTTGAAGGACCGTATCGGTTGCTCTCCCGACCATGCGGACGCCTTGGCCTTGACCTTCTACGACGCGAACGCGGACTTCACCCCCGACGCCTACCAGAACCCCTTCCGATCCTTTTATCGTCGTCAGCAGGAGCGCGACCCTTACGCGGAGTTTGAAAATGCAGATTGAACGTTCTTCCGTCCGAGCCATTGCCTACGACCCTTCCTTCCCGCTTCTTGAGGACGAGTACACGGTCGAGTGTGCGACCGAAGGCTTCAAGGAAGGGAAGGTGGATTGGGCGACCTACGAGAAGCTCGAAGAGGCTGGCGCTCTCAAGGTGCTTGCCTGCTACGAGAACGGCAAGCTCGTAGGGTTCGCGGCAATCATCTTCTCCGAGTCGCTTCACAAGTCGGTGAGGACGGCGTCGCTCGACACGCTTTTCCTCTCGAAGCCCGCTCGCAAGGGCTTCTCCGGCATGCGCCTTATCCGCCGTGCGAAGGCCGTCGCTCAAGACGGCGGAGCCGACAGGCTTCTCGTGAGTGCTCCGCGAGGCTCCCAGCTGGAGAAGCTGTGCTTCGCGCTCGGCATGACGCAGGCCAACTCGATCTTCGTGATGTGAGGACGCCATGCTCGCAAACCGCATCGAGGGCGTAGCGCCCGAGCTTCGAGCCCGCTTGGACGAGGTGGCCGACTGGATGAAGGCCAACGGCGGAGACGACGGGGAGGGGTGCGAGCTTGAGCACCTCTTTCATGCGGGGTGCTACGTCCGCACCCTGCGCGTCCCGAAGGACAAATACTTTGTTTCCGAGTGCCTGCGGATTCCGACGGTGCTGATCGTCTCGGGAGACGCGGCTTTCTCCGACGGGGAGAATACCTTTAGAATTACGGGGTATAAGGTTCTGACAGGAGCGCCGATGCGTCAAAGCATCGTAAGAACTTTCGCAGATACAGTTTTCACCGCGATCTTCGCCACCAATGCGAAGACGCAGGAGGAGGTCGAGGCCGAGGCGGTATTCCGTCCCGACCGGCTCCTCAAGTTATCGGAGAGTCAACGATGAGTTACGCAGCGGCAGTCATGGCGGTATCGGCAGTAGCGAATGCGGCCAACAGCGCATACCAAGGGCACGAGTCCCGCAAGCAGGCCCGATCCGCGCAGGCCGAACAGCGCGAAGCCCTCGCACAGCAGGAAGCCCTACGCCAGCAGGATGAAAACCGCAGGAACCAGAAGAGCGCCGACGTGGGTGCGCTTCTCCAGCAGAACACGGGCGGCTTTGGCGGTGCCAACCTGACGGGCGGCTTCGGCGGCACGGGCATTCTGTCCGCCGCAGGCGGCGGCCTTCTCGGTCGATAAGGAGCCGACGCCATGCCCGCAGACATCAAGAAACTGCGCGCAAGGTTCAAGGAGCTGCGGGATCATCGTTCGCCTTTCGAGGCTCGCTACCGCAGACTTGCGCGCTACATCCTTCCCGACTCAGGCCGCTTCGAGGCGAGCGACAACGCGCTCATGGACGACCGCTGGAAGTTCGTGTTCGACGCCACGGCGACGGACGCCGCAGGGGCACTGGCCGCAGGGCTTTTGGCAGGCATCACGTCGCCTGCCCGCCCTTGGTTCCGCCTGACGACGGGCGATCCCGAGCTTGACGAGGATTATCAGAACCGCACTTGGCTTGCCGACGTGACGGATCGTCTCCAGAAGATGTTCCTTTCGTCGAACGTCTACCCTGCGCTCATCCAGATCTACGAGGAAATGGCCGTGTTCGGCACGGCCTGTGCCATTGTGCGTCCGTCGGAAACCGAGGGCATCCACATCTTCCCGATGACTATCGGCGAATACTGGGTGGCTGAGGACTATGAGAATCGCGTCTCCACCGTCTTCCGCCGCATTGCGATGACGGCGGAGCAGATCGTGGAGGAGTTCGGCGAGAGCGTTTGCTCGAAGGCCGTCCGCGACGCCTACGCTTCGGAGAACAACCGCTACAAGGTCTTCCAGATCATCCATGCGGTCTACCCCCGCGAGAACTACGACCCGAAGAAGCGCGACAACCGGAACATGAAGTACGCCTCCGTGTACTTCGAGGAGTCGTATGCCGAGAACGAGGACACGGACGTTCTTCTCGAAGAAGGCTTCCGCTCGTTCCCTGCGCTCTGCCCGCGATGGCAGATCCACGGCGGCTCGGCCTACGGCACGTCTCCGGGCATGAAGGCACTTCGCGAGGTGATGAGCCTGCAGGTCTGCACCAAGCGCGAGTCCGAGGGCATCAACGAGCTGACGAATCCCGCGATGATTTATCCCGCCTCGATGGAGAACCATCAGCTTGACTTCGCGCCGGGCGGCATCAGCTTCTACGCCGACGGTGGCACTCCGCAGCAGGCGTTCCCCGCGAAGCAGGTAAGCATCAACCTCCAGCACTTGAGCCTTTCCCTTCAGGAGAAGCGAAAGAAGATCGAGTCGTACTTCTACAAGGATCTCTTTGCGGCCATCATGTCGACGCCTCGCACCAATCGAACGGCCTACGAGGTCGATCAGGTGGCGCAGGAGCGCATGAGCCTTCTGGGGCCTGTGCTACAGCGACTCAATTCCGAGCTTCTCCGACCGCTTATCGAAATGGGCATGTACTGCCTTGAGCGTGCGGACAGCATGCCGCCGATGCCTGAGGGCATGGTAGGCGTGACGGTGACGTTCGAGTCGATTCTTGTGCAGGCTCTTCGTGCGGCTGGCATCACGGCTGAGGACAGGTATCTGTCGACGGCCTTCTCGATTGCCAACTTTGATCAGTCCATCATCGACAACCTCGATCTCGACAAGCTCATGCAGAAGCGCGGTCTGTCCTCGGGCATCGACCCCGACATCATGCGCTCTCCCGAAGCGGTCGAGGAGCTTCGCGCCGCACGACAGCAGGCGCAGGCCCAGCAGGCTCAGATGGCGCAGGCGATGCAGATGTCCGAGGTGGCGAAGAACCTCCAAGGGCTCAATCCGCAGATGGATCAGGTGGGAACGATTACGCAAAATCAAGGGTACTAACACAAACCCATACTCCCATATGTAGTATATGAACCATGTCTGAAGCACAAGATCTTGAGTTTTTCGACGCTTTCGAGCGGGAGATCATCGGGAAGAAGCCCGATGAGTCCGCTCGTCTGCGTGAAATCTCGGATCTTTGCTTCATGATGCGGTCTCGCGAAGGAGCGCGTGTGCTTCGTCGAATCCTCGGTGCGACTCGCCTTTACGGCTTGAGCTACACCCGAGGGGATTCTCATGAAACAGCCTTTCGAGAAGGCATGAGGCGAGTTGGCCTTTGGCTCCTCGCCGAGATGGGTGAAGCGGATGCAGGACTCTGTGCCGAGATCGTCCACCAAAACGGAGCACACCATGGAACAGAACAACCCGCAGGAAGCAACACCGACGACTGAACCCGCCGAGGGTGGCAGCGCACAGTCGCAGGCTTCCGCGAAAGAACAATCTTCCGCCGCCGGCAACGATCAGGGTGCACGCGCTCAAATCCCTGACGAAGCCGGCGGTGGAGCCAAACAAGAAGAGACTGCCCCGAAAGATGAGGGCGGCCTCCTTTCCCAGACCGACGAGGACGAAGAAGACGAGAGCGCTTCGGCAACGCTCGGTGCTCCCGAAGGCGACTACACCTTCCAGCCGACGGAATCCTCGGTGCACATGGACGAGGAATCCATGAAGGCTTTCGCCGAAGTGGCGAAGGAGCTGAACCTTTCCAACGACGCCGCACAGAAGATCGTCTCCAAGATGGAGCCGATGCTTGCCGCCAGCATTACCCGCAACCGTGCCGTATGGGCGGAGCAGGCGAAGGCTGACAAGGAGTACGGCGGCGCTAACTTCGCATCCAACATGAAGGCGGTACATCGTGTCTATCGCGACACGACGAGCGAAGGGCTTCGCGAAGTGCTCAAGGCTTCCGGCCTTGATTCTCATCCCGAAGTTATCCGCCATTTTTACGGTCTTTCCAAGATCCTAGGCGAAGGGCGAATCGTCACGAGCCGAGGCACGAAGGAGAGTGCGGACGGGCGCGGTCTGCAAGGTTTTTACAAAGGCATGAATCCATAACGGAGAAAACTAATGTCTACCGAAAATCGCTATACGCTTGCGGACTATGCGCAGGAGCTTCGCGCTTCCGAAGCGGACATGAAGCTCATCCAGACCATTGAGGATACGGAACCGCTCTTCAAGTCGGCTCCGCTCATCAAGTGCAACGCTGGCAACGAGCATCTTACTCAGGTCGTTTCCAAGTACCCGAAGGGCCAGACCCGCGGCTTCAACGAAGGCGTGACGGCTGAAAAGGCCGGCACCCGCGTCGTGAAGGACACGACCTGCATGACCGAGACGTATAACGAGATTGACGTCAAGATCGTTAAGATGAACAAGAACTCTGCCAAGTGGCGCGCCACGCAGGATCAGATCTTCGTTCGCGGCCTGACGCACTCCGTCGCCGAACGAATCTTCCAAGGCTCCAAGAAGCGCGACATCAACGAGTTCGACGGTCTCTGCGCTCGCTACAGCAAGATCAACGGCACGAACGTTATCAACGCTGGCGGCACTGCTTCTGACGGCGAACTGCAGGACATCTTCCTCATCAACTGGGGCGAAAACACCTGTCACCTCATCTATCCGGAAGGCGGCATTGCCGGCCTCAGCTCCCGCTTCGAGTCGAATGTCGACGTTCGCGACGCCAAGAATCGCGTGTTCAAGGCCGACCGCACGTGGTACTCGTGGGACCTCGGTCTCGCCATTCCCGACCCGGCTCAGGTTGTCCGCATCTGTAATGTCCCGCTGACGAGGGCCCTTAACGGTCGCTCCGGCTACGACATCATCAATGCCCTCATCATGGCCACGGAAGGCCTCCCGAACGACGTTCTTCCGGGTTGCGGCATTTACATGTCCCAGAGGATGCGCGCCGCTCTGCGCCTCCAGATCAACGGCACGGAAAACGTGAACCTCACGTGGGAAGAAGTCGCTGGCAAGCGCGTTCTCAACTGGGACGGCATTGCCGTTCACAAGGTCGACAACATCGTTCTGCCGTCCTACAAGACCGCGATCGCTTAAGGAGAAAAGTCATGATCCTTGATGCTGAACTCATCTTTGCGAAGAACGCCGACCTCAAGGCTTCCTTCACCTCCGCCGCCATTGACCTTGGCCAGAAGAATCCTGACCTCGGCATGTGTACCCCGCTTTTCCTCGTCCTCTATCCGGGCGACGACGGCGTGGGCACGGGAACGGTTACGGTTAACCTTCAGGACTCCGACGACGGTACGTCCTTTGCGACGATCCTTTCCACGGGTGCCATGAAGGTGGCGGGTCTCACGCAGGACGTTGCCCTCAAGTTCCCGACCAGCCACCGTCGCTACGTTCGTGTGACGACGACGGTTACCGGCGCGGTGTCGGCCTTCACGGGCACGATCGCAATTGCCGACAACTTTGACGTCAACGCGGGTCTCTTCCGCGACGAGGTCGAGATCGGCGAGCCTGACGAAGACGCCGCGAAGATTGACCTCACCTCTCAGGTGAAGGGCATCCTGCCGGTCGTCAACGGTGGCACGGGCAAGGCCACGGCCACGGCCTAACCTGACGTACTAGATACAGTCGCAGCCTTGGCGGCAGTTCCGATTCGGGCTGCCGCCTTTTTTATTGCGAGGACATATGGCTTCTGAAAAGGACATCTGCAACTTGGCTCTCCGACGGCTGGGCCAATCCGTCGGTCTTATTGACACGTGCGAGGACTCCGCCTACGCCGAAGTCGCGAGGGACTGCTATCCCATCGTGCGCGATGCGCTCCTTGAGCGCCACGCATGGAACTTCGCCACGACTCGCGTTCGCGTCCCTGAGATTGCGGGCGAAGTCATCGGCCTTGGCAAGCGCTACGCCGTTCCGTCGGACTGCATCCGGATCCTCTCCGTGCTTCCTGCCGAAGGTTCTGAGGAAGACGGTCTCGAAGCCCGCTGGGTGGTTGAGAACGCAGGCGACGTGAACGTCATTCAGACGGAGATCGAGAAGCCGATCTTGAAGTACGTGCGACGTGTCCGCAACACGGACATTTTCTCTGCGGGCTTCACGGATGCCCTCGCGTGGCATCTTGCCGCGACGCTTGCGGGGCCGATCGTCAAGGGCGAGCAGGGGCAGACCGTAGGCGTGAAGCTCCTCCAGCAGGCGAACCTTGCCGAGCGTCAGGCGATTACGGCTGACGTGAACCAGAGGCGGACGCTCAACTACGAGCGTCGTGTCCCGTACTTCTACGACAGGGAGTCGTAGGGGGAAATGAACATTCGGAAGCTGATTCTGTGGGCGATGTTTATCGCCGTCTTCGTGATCCTACTGCCTGCGGTGGTAGCGCTATCCGATGCGCTGGTCGCTCTGTTTGAGTGGGTCGGCAAAAACCCAGAAGTCTTAATCCGTTGAAAAGGAAATTGAGGATCGTGATGAAGGACGGAGATTCGAGTCTTACGGGCAAAGTGATTGCTTGGTCGATTGCGATAGGCGCGGCGGTGATCAGTGCCGTCGGTTGCCTGTACTTCGCGTCGTTTGCCATTCGTGAAGAGCTTGCCGCTTGGATGGCGTTTTTAGGAGGTTAACCATGGCAGTAAGATTTACGCAGACGTCGTACAACTCGGGCGAGCTTGGCGAGCTGATGGTGGGGCGCGTGGATGATTCAAAGTACGCGGCTGGCCTGCGTCTGTGCAAGAACGCGATTGTCACGCCGCAAGGCCCTGTGAAGAACCGTTCGGGCTTCCAGTTCGTGCGCGAGGTGAAGTATCCGGGTAGGAAGACGCTCCTCATCCCGTTCGCATACTCCGCCGACCAGACGATGATCGTCGAGCTTGGCGACCATTACGCCCGATTCCACACGCTCGGCCAGACGCTGATGACGGCGGACGGCTCCTCGCCTTACGAGATCCGGACGCCGTGGGAGGAGGGCGACCTTTACGCGCTCCACTACACGCAGAACGCGGACATCATGACGTTCGTTCATCCGCGATACGCGCCGCAGGAACTCCGCCGCTACTCGATGACGGACTGGCGTCTTGTCGGCGTGGTGCTGACTTCGACGCTTGCCGCTCCCACGGGTGTAGGCGCGACGCGAAGGACTGCGGCGGCCAACGATGACAACGCGGACAAGTACACGCAGCGCTATGTCGTCACCGCGCTCAACGAGGATCGCACTCAGGAGAGCATCCGCTCCTCCGAAGCGAGCGTCGTTGCGAACCTCTATGCCACGGGCACGACGGTTCAGATCTCGTGGAACGGCGTCCCCGGCGCGATGTACTACCGCGTCTACAAATATCAGGGCGGCCTGTACGGCTACATCGGCGAGACGCGAGACTTGTCCATCGTGGACGATAACGTCGCTCCCGAGACGGGCACGACTCCGCCTTACATCGATGACGTTTTCAAGGTGGCGAAAGGCATCACGTCCGTTGCCGTCCTTAACGGCGGCTCGGGCTACGGCACGTCGAAATACATCACGGGCTACGTGAACACGTGCACCATGCGCTGGGCGGGCGACTCCACGGAGTACCCGCGCCCACTAGGCCTGCCCAAAAGCGCTCAGAGCGCGGCCAATGTTTACTGGCAGGTGGTGGATCCGGGTGGCTACGGCTCGGGCGCGGACTTTCAGATCCTCACGGGGCAGGCCGACGACTTGGAGGACAACTTTGGTCCTATGTTCTGCATCACGGGCATTGTCTTGAAGTCAGGCGGTGTTGGGTACTCGGACCCCAAACTAGCAATCAACTGCCACGGGAGAAAAGGTGAGCTTAAGTGGACATACACGTTCCCTCTGACGACGGCCTACGACGTGCCAGAGATCGTGGTTGAGGACCCGACGGGCTACGGTGCGGTTCTCAAGCCCGTCATCGTGAACGGCGTCATCACCAGCGTAACCGTGGTCTATCCGGGCATCGGCTACACCAACCCGACAATCCGTGTCGTGTCGAAGTCGGGCAGCGGGGCTTCTTTCCGCGCAAGCCTCTCCGACGCAGGAGACTATCCCGCCGCCGTCGGCTACTTCGAACAGCGCCGCATCTTCGCAGGCACTCGTCTCCGTCCTCAGCAGATTTGGATGACGGCCACGGGTACTGAGTCGAACATGACGTACCACTTGCCGCTTCAGGACACGGACCGAATCTCCTTCGCCGTGGCCTCGCGAGAGCTTAACCAGATTCAGCACGTGGTGGCATTGCAACAGCTGATCATGCTGACCTCTGCCGCAGAGTGGCGAGTCTCCCCTCTGAACTCGGACGCCATCACGCCGTCCTCGATTTCGGTTCGCCCGCAGTCGTACATCGGCGCGTCTAGCGTACAGCCGCAGGTGATCAACACGAACCTGCTCTACGCGGCGGCGCGAGGCGGCCACGTTCGCGAGCTCTCCTACGACTACACGGCAGGCGGCTACATCACGGGCGACATCAGCATCCGTGCGCCGCACCTCTTCTCGCAGGACAACGTCGTGACGCAGATGGCGCTTACCAAGTCGCCTGATCCGTATCTGTGGTGCACGCGAACGGACGGCGTCCTTCTCGGCCTTTGCTACGTTCCCGAGCAAAAGATCGGCGCATGGTTCCAGTACCAGACGCAGGGGCGCTTCGAGTCCGTCTCCGTCGTTCAGGAGGGCAAGGAGGACTACCTCTATGCCATCGTGAAGCGCACGATCAACGGCAGGGAAACCCGCTACATCGAGCGTCAGGCGCTCCGCGAGGACGATCGCGACGGGGGCTACCTCGACTGCGCGGGCAGAGCGAATCTTGCGGAGCCGTCGAAGACGATCTCTGGCTTGACATGGCTCGAAGGCATGCCCGTTGTGGCCGTCGCTGATGGCGCAGTCTACAGAGGACTGACGGTCAGGAACGGCCAAGTCACGCTCCCCGTTCCCATCACGAGGGCTTGGATCGGCCTCTCCTATGAGACGGTGATCAAGACGCTCCCCGTCACGCTCCAAGCGCAGGACGGCTCGCTGGGCAGAGGGCACGTCAAGAACGTCAACAAGGTCATGATGCGCGTCTATCAGACGAGCGGCATTGAGGCGGGACCCGACGAGGAGAACATGAAGGCTGTGAAGCCCCGCAGGCGTGAGGCGATCGGCCTTCCGCCGGAGCTCTACACGGGTGAGATCGACCTTGGCGTCGTCGGCACGTGGCAGGCGGACGGAACAGTGTGCATTCGGCAGGCTGAGCCTCTGCCGTTCACCCTCGTATACCATTCCGCCGAAGTGGAAATTGGAGGTTAAAAGTGGGCTACGAACTCTATTCTCCCGACAGGTCTCTGCAGCTTGAAAGCGTGACAAGCCTGTCGGCGGATTCTGCCTCAAGCTCTCAGAGTTTCTCCAGCTGGCTTGACCAGAATGCACAGTATGGCGGCGTAGTGGCGGGTGCCGCTCAGGCCGTTGGCGGAGCATTCTCGTCCTACTACGCGAACTCCGTGCAGAAGATTCGGCTCCAGATGCAGAAGGAGCTTGCCGATTACAACTCTCGGCAGGCGGAGCGAGCCGCACAGTCCGCGCTCATGGTGAGCAACTTCCGCATTGGCGTGCTCTCGGAGAAGTACGAGAAGACCAAGTCGAGCCAGAAGGCGGCAATGGCCGCCAACGGCATCATGCTTGGCGTCGGCTCCGCTGCCGAAGTGACGACGACAACCGACATCGACAAGCACCGCTCGATGGAGGAAGAGCGTCTCAACGGACAGCGTCAGGCGAGGGGCTTGCGCACCCAGTCGCTCTCCTACAGCCTGACGGCGAACAGCCTCGCTCACAGCGGCGCGGCCACGTCTTGGGGCGGCTCGGTCGACGCCTTCGCCACGGGCGTGGGCACAGCCGCCAACGAGTACCTCTACACGAAATACAAGTTCAAGGATAAGGGGATCTAAATGCCTGCTGTACCTGATTCACCCGGTCTTCTGACGCTCCCGACTGCGGAGGGTGCGAACGCCGTAAGCGCACGTGCGCCCGATGTCGACCTCTCGTTCACCAAGTACGGCCAAGGCGCACTGGAGAAGCTCCGCACGGGCTCCCGCATGATCGCGGCGCACCAGCTCGAAGAGGCGAACAAGGCTCGTGATGCGCGAGCGCTCCAAGTTGCCAACGACTACTACATCCGCGGCATGGAGTACCTCGTGGGCGAGAAAGGCGCTCTTCTCCAGAAGGAGACTCAAGTCACCGACGGCGTGGACGGGAAGTCCTACACCGAGTACCACACGGGCGGCCTTGACAAGATCTCCCGTGAGCTTCTCAGCGGGCTTGATCCCGAGACGCGCAAGCTCGCGGAGGAGAAGATCGCAGGCACTCGCCGCGGCTTCATCGGCCAGCTCTACACGCATGAAGGCGCGGAGTACCGCAACGCTGAAATCAACGCCGTCAAGACTGCTGCGAACGTCGCGGCCGACCAAGTCTCTCACGGTCTGAACCTCCGTGGCGGGTACGCTCAGATCTACGACAACTACCTGAGCCTTGCAGGCAAGAACGGCGCAGACATCAAGAGTCCGGACATCCTGTACGCAGTCAAGCGTCAGGCACAGGTCGCCTACTCCAAGGCACTGGAGGCTCGCATCGACACGCTTATTGCGCAGGAAAATCCGTATGGGGCGGCCTCGGCTTTGCAGGCAGGCTTGGCTGTGGGTGGCATGGACGCAAATCTCCTCGTCGGCATGCGCAAGAAGGTTAACGATGCCGTCGAAGCTCACGTCGTGAAGACGCGTGGCGATATGGGCGCAGGCATGCTGCAGGCTGAGAAGACGTCTACGGCTCTTATCGGGAAGGCTCTGTCGCCGACCCTCGATATGGTGAACCGCTTCACGGGCGATTCGGGCTTGCCTGATGACGAAGAGCATAAGGTCCAGCGCTGGCAGGATGCCATCAACTCTGCCATTACCCAATTCGGCGGTGAGGACGGAGCCATGATCGCGCTTTCGTTCGGCAGTTCTGATAGCCTGAATAAGGCTCAGGAAGCCGCCGAGCAGAAGTATGGGAAGGACAAAGTCTCTCCCGCGAACCTCGAAGACTTCATGACGCCCGCCGAGAAGGGGCGCTTGACGAAAGCCCGCAGTTACTACAAGGACAACTACGGATCGGCCACGCATGCGACGACGGGCGAGGTTTACGCCATGGCGAGGCGCTTGGCCCCGAAGGGCGCATCCGAGGAGCTTATCGGCAAGATCGCCGTGCAGATCGCATCCGACATGCAGAAGACGGAGCAGATGCGCGATGTGAAGTCCTCCGCCGCCGTGCATGAGGTGATCCGCCGCATGGACAACGGGGACGTGGGCTTGGTGGGCGTTGACCTCTCGGCGCTCTCACCCACGCAGAGATCCCAGCTTGATCGTCTGCGCCACAACTACCTCTCGAAGGTCGAGGCGTCCGACACGGTGCTCTTCATGGAACTCATGGAGAACACGCAGAGGCTTGCAGGCATGGGCGAGACGGATTTCGCGCTTCTCAAGGCCGACCTTTCGCCGCAGGACTGGGGCATGCTCGACAACGCAAGGCGAGCCATCCTCGGTACCGGCGGCCCCGCGAGCGGCGACGTGAAGCTCGACAACGTACGAAACGCCGTGGAGCGGTTTGCCGTGATCAACAACTTGGACCTTACGTCCGACGAAGGGCGGCTTCGCAAGGCGGCTCTCATCCAGATCGGCATCGATGCGATGCGACCGTCTGCGAAGCTTCGCGGCGCGAAGAATCCGCTCACTCAGGAGGACTACGACTCCACCATCGAGAAGGCGCTGGGTTCCGTGCAGCGCACGCACTCGAATGCGTTCTTCAGTCTGACGACGGGAGGCAAGAGCCCGCTCGCGGCCATGAAGCCTTCAGACATCAACCCCACGCTCGTCTCGGCCTTGGCGAAGTGCCAAGGCTTGGAGGCCGACGTGTTCAAGAAGGACGATCCGCGCATCCTCTACCTGTACCACAAGTACATCTACAACCCCACCGCGTACGTGCCGGAGGATGCCGTGCCCGCCGCGGACAGGATGCAGATCGTGCAGGACTACAGAGCGGCGAACGGCGGCCGCACGCCAGACGCCCGATCCGTGTTCTTCATTTACGCCATGAAGCAGCAGGGCGACTTCGAGCGCTTGAGGGCCTACGGCATCGAGGCTCCAACCACAGGGTCTTCTGCTGAGAGTGTGCCGCGAGACCTCAATGATGCGGCCATCAACGACTACAACTACTAAGGTACGAAGGTATGACTGACTACAAGGACGCCGTAAAGGCATTCACCGAAGCCGCCGAGACGGATGCGGCGGTGCAGAGCATGACGACTGCGGGCGCGCTTACGCCCGAGCAGGCCGCACGCGGCTACCGTCTTGCCCAGGGGTTTGGGGAGCCCATGCCGACCACGGTCGACACGATGGAGGACTTGAACCGCCGCTACGCCGCCTCCATGGCGATTGAGTCCGCGCAGGATCCGTTCACGCGAAACCTGATGGCGGATGCCGTCTTCTCGCGTCTCCTCTACGGCAAGCCCGAGGAGTGGGAGCGTCTCACGGTTTTCGGGAAGCTTGCGGCTTCGTGGGAGCAGGGTCGTGCGCAGAAGGCCCAGAACGAGGCGGCGGGCCAAGCCGTCATGCCTTCCGCGGAGGATGTCGATCCGCTCTCGGCTTACGACGTTGGGGCGGAGGACGACTCCGCCACGGGCGGCTTTGACGCCTCTTTCCTGACGAAGTGGGCGCAAAAGGCCGATTCGCCTTTCCTCAACACGATGCGAAAGCGCGACCTCCAACGCAAGCTGGAAGTCGAGCAACTTCGGAACGAGGCATCGATTGCGCTTGCGGCGGCGACCGACGAGCTTCGGCGGGTTTCCCAGAATGAGGTCGTCGCGGGCCTCGACGGGAAGGGTGCGGGCGAGGTTCTCGCAGAGATGGCGAAGCATCCGATCGATATCGGCGTGATGGTGGCGCTTCAGTCCCTCGCCATGGGCGCGGAGAGCTACGCGGGTGCAAGCGTCGCCTCGATGTTTAGCCCCATTGCGGGCATCGGCATCATCGGCAACTCCTCCTTCCAGAACGAATACGGAAGCAAGGTGGTGGAGCTCCTGCAGGAGAGCGGCGTGGACATGACGGACTACGATCAGATTCGTGCCGCCTTGAGCAATCCCGAACTCATGCAGGAGGTAGGCTCCAAGGCGCTTGCCCGAGGCCTCACCGTGGCGACGTTCGACAGCCTGACTGCCGGCATGGCGTCGTTTGCCATTCGACCCGCATCCCGTCTCATGCAAGCGAGAGGCGTGCTTGACGCCACGGGGCGCTTTGCGCAGAAGTATCCGCAGCTCAAGGGCGCGATCTCGAAGGCGTCCCCTTGGCTCCCGCATGCGGAGGACATGGTTGCCCACGCGACGCTCGACGCGGCGGGCGGAGCGGCGGGCGAGTACCTCGGCGCGAAGGTTATCGGCGAGGACGCATCCGTCGCGGACATCCTTCTCGAAGCCTTCAGTGGCGCAACCACGGCTCCGGCAGACATCATGGCGATGCGCTCCAACATCATCCGTCAGGCGACGACGGAGCGCATTGCCGCGGCTCGTGCCGTCAAGAGCGCCGACACGGCGGAGCGCATGATCGACGCGCAGGCGCAGTCCGAGTTCGCGAAGCAAGCCCCCGAGGCTTTTGCGGAGCAGGCCCAGAAGGCCGTGGAAGGCACGCCCGGCGAGAGCGTCACCGTCAACCCTGAGGACGTTCGCACCTTCAAGCAGGAAGTCGTCGAGGCCGTGCCCGACGTTGCGCAGGCTTGGGAGGAGGCGGAGCTCACGGGCGGCGACATCAAGCTCACGATGGCGGAGCTTCTGAAAGTGGCGTCTGCCAATCCCGAGCTTGCGAAGGAGATCGTGCGCAAGGGTCGCTTCGGCGACGACGCCATGTCGCTTGAGGAGGCACAGCTCTTCGAGAAGAACTTCGCGCCCGGTCTTGAGGAGAAGGTGCGTGAGCTCGTCTCCCGACAGGTCGCCTATGAGAAGGACAGGCAAGAGTCGAGAGCGGCGGTGCGTGCGGCGCTCGACCCGATTCGCGCACAGCTCAAAGCCGCGGGGCAGAACGACGAGACGATCAACGCCCAGATGGCGATCGAAGCGTCCATTCTCGAAAACTTGGCCGACATTTCCGGCATGACGCCTGCTGAGCTCCTAGCGGCCAACCCGTTGGTCATCGAGCGGGCCGAAGCCCCGCAGGGCGAGACGCTCCATCAGGATGACGACGGCGGCGAGAAGGCGGAGGGCGAAGCGGCTCCCGCGCCTGACGGAAAGAAAGCGGAAGGCAAGAAACGCGAAGGAAAGAAGCGAGGCAAGGTGGTGACGCGCGGCGAGTATGCGCAGGGCGTTCTCGACCCGAATACGCATACCCGCACGCAGTCCATCATTCGACTCTTTCAGGCATCCAACGCCTCGACATTCCTCCACGAGTCCGCGCATTACTGGCTCGACACGATGGTGGCGCGCGCCTCCGCAGCGCTTGCCGCCGCAGCAACGAACAAGCGCAAGGCGTCGACTCAGGAGCAGAAACTGCTCGACCTCGTCTCCGACGTGCTCGACTTTGCCGTGCCTGATCTCAAGGGAAAGCCGGTCGGCGAGAAGATCGCGGCATGGCAGGCGCTTGACAAGAGGGCCATGGCGGATGCCCACGAGAAGTTCGCCCGTGGGTTCGAGGCGTATCTGCGCCAAGGCAACCCTCCCGCCAAGGAGGATAGCCGCCTTGGGCAGGCCTTCCTGTTCGTGAGTCGTTGGCTTCGCTCGCTCTACAAAGACGCGGCGGAGCTCCGCGTGGAGATCTCGCCTGAAGTGATCGCGCTTTACGACCGCCTCTTCGCCGTGGACGAAGCCGTTGCCGAGGCGCGGGACCGCATGAGCGACAACGGGCTTTATGACGAGCTCATTGCGCAGGGCATGACGCCCGAGGAGTTTGCGCTTTTCGTCGCGCTCAAGGACAGCGCCGCCGCAGAAGCCCGCGGCAAGCTCTTCGAGAAGTCCGAGCAGGACGCGCGGATCCTTCACGACAGGCGGGTGCGCGAAGAGCGCGGCATCGAGAAGGAGTTCGAGTACATCAAGGCGCAGATTAAGGCACAGCTTCTGGCAACGCCCGGCTTCCGTGCGCTTCGCGCCTTCTCCTACTACGGCATCAAGGGCAAGGACGGCACGCCCATTCGCCTGAAGTTCGACGCAAGTGTCCTTGAGGATGAGAACGTTAGCGAGGCCGACAAGACCTTCATCCGCAAGCGCCAGATGGACTACCGTCCGAAAGACGAGGAGCCGAAAGCGGAAGAGGTGGAAGAGGCGGCAGAAGCTCACGTGGCCGAAGAGACGGACACCAAGAAAAAGAAGCGTACGCCTCCCCCGCCCGTCACGGTCGTCACGCCTCAGATGGCCATGGACCTGCTCGGCTTTGAAAAGTGGGACGACACGATGCTTGCCCTCAAGAACGCGGCCCGCATTGACGTTGAGTCCTTTGTGCAGAAGCAGGCTCAGAGGGAGTTCTACCTCCGCCACGGGCAGGCCGCAACGCCCGAGGGCTTCCGCAAGCTCGCGGCGGGTGCCGTCCATACGGCCACGCGCCTTCGTGTCCTTGCCACCGAGGTTGCCGCGTTGCGCAACGCCACGAAGATTGCCGAACAGCTCCGCAAGTCCGTGGCGGCGTTCGCACGAGAGAACGTCGACCGCATGACGTATGCCGAGGTAAAGGCGAACGGACGGCTCAAGATCCTCACCCCGTCGGCCGCAAGCGCCGCCGCCCGCCGCGCCGCAAAGAAGGCGGAGGAGCTCTTCAAGGCGGGCAAGACGGTTGATGCGGCGGAAGCAAAGCAAGCGCAGCTCATCCAAGAAACGACTGCGGTTGAGATCAAGAAAGCGCAGGAAATGGCGAAGCGGTTCGACCGTCGGTGCAAGCAGCTCCGTAAATCGGAAAGCATCGATGGCGCATACAAGGAGCAGATTCTGCTTTTCCTTGGCCGCCTGGGTTATGCCATCGGCAACCCGTCGAAGGATGCGCCTTCGCTTAGGGATTTTGTCTTCCAGCATCCCGAGATCATGGAGGCGTACGACGCCTTGCCCGAGCGCCTGCGCGACTACCAAGGCCTGTGGGTGACGCTCACCGTGGGCGAGATCCGTGCGCTTGACAGGTTCTTCGCCCAACTCGCACAGCAGGGCCGAAGCGAGAAGGCGCTCGGCATTGCGACGAAGTACGAGATCGCGGCAGGCGTGCTCGACCTGACGGACATCACTTTGTCGAAGAATCGCGACAAGCGGCCCAAGGGTGCTACGGCGACGGACAAGCTGGATCGGTACAAGGGGATGCTCACGAAGTACCTCTACCAGCACATGCGTTTTGCCACGCTCATCCGCATCATCGAAGGTACGGAAGGCGTGCTCACGAAGGCATTGCTCTGGCGCGCCAACGACATCGATGCCGAGGAGAAGACGCTCAGACAGGAAATCGCCAATCGCGTGCTCGACATCTTTGATCCGCTCACGAGAAACATCAAGGCGTGGAACAAGCAGATGATCGAGTACAAAGGCGTGCTGTACAGCCGCCACAACCTTTTCGCCATTGCCCTCAACGCAGGCAACGCAGGCAACCTTAACCGCCTGGAAAAGGGCAACGGCCTCGCCCTTGCCGACGTAACCGCGCTGATGAGCAAGCTGACGAAGGACGAGCTCGAACGCGTGCAGATGATTTGGGACGTGTTCGAGGACCTGCGCGTTATGTCCGCCAAGGTCTACCGCGCGATGGACGGCATGGAGCCAGAGTGGGTTGAGCCGCAACCCCTCACCATCAAGTCTGCCGACGGCGAGATCGTGCAGCTCAAGGGGGGCTACGTGCCCATTACCTACGATCCGGAGATCTCCGACAAGGCCCGCCTGCGACAGCTCCAAACGGAGCTCGACGCGCAGAAGGCCGCCGGCATGGTATCCGCGCAGACGTCTCGAACCTACACGAAGACCCGCGTGCTCGAAGGCGAGACGGGCATGGCGGTGCAGCTAGATACGGCAGGCTCTCTTGACGGAATGCAGGAGATCATCCACGACATCATGTGGCGCGAATTCATTCAGGACGCGACGCGCCTTTATCGTGGCGTGACGACCGTCGAGGCGGTCGAAGTCGTCGAGAACGGGCAGGTCAAAAAGGGCAAGGAGCGCGTGTGGCACCCCGGCCTCGGTCAGAAGCTCACGGACTACTTTGGCTCCGACGCCTCGAAGATCATGCAGGACTGGATCAAGCAGATTGCCTTCGACGGCAGGATCGCAGGCCAGCAGGCCGCCGACCACTGGACCGGACTCATTCGCCGCAACGTGTCGCTCGCGGGCTTGGGCTTCAACGTCATTTCCGCGCTCGTCCAGACCACGGGCCTCATCACGGCCTCGACCGAGCTCGGCGCAGGCCCCGTGCTTCGCGGCGTGGCCCGCTTGGCCGGAGATCCGAAGGGTGTCTTCGCCCGCACCAACGCGCTCTCCAAGACCATGGCGCTCCGCTCGACGACACGCATCCGCGAGATCGACGAGGTGAGCAATCTCATCGTGGAGTCGAGAAGCCGAAAGGTTGAGAACTTCAAGCGCTGGGCCTACGGCATGATGATGACGGTGCAGGCCGTGGTCGACTACTCCGTGTGGAATGCCGCGTTTGCGGAAGCCGTCTCGCGAGGCGAGACGCAGGAAAAGGCCGTCCACATTGCCGACCAAACGGTGATCGCGACGCAGGGTTCGGGCGCAATCAAGGACCGCTCCCAGATTGAGCAGAGCCGCGTGCTGAATGTCTTCCTCGCCTTCTACTCCTACATGGGGACGGCGCTCAATCTGGGGATGGCAAACCTCATGGGCGAGAAGGACAGGGTGAAGGCATGGACGAAAGTCGCCACCATCTTCATGTTCCAGCCGTGCGTCGAAGCGCTCCTTCGCGATGCGCTCCAACCGGGCGATGACGGAGACGAGGACGACGATTCGAACATGTTCGTCAAGAGTGCGCGCTTCGTGGCGGGGCAGTCGGTCAACTTCACGTTCGGCACGCTTCTCGGCCTCCGAGAGATCGCGAGCGGAGCGGGGAGCCTGATCGGCGGGGACCTGATTTACTCCTACCGCGGACCGTCGGCGCTTCGCCTCTTCTCCGATACGCAGGCGCTTTTCCAACAGGTGCAGCAGGGTGATTTCGATGAGTCTCTCCTCAAGGCGACCTCGAACATCTTCGGCGACATCTTCGGCCTGCCGTCTGCGCAGTTCAACAGGATTGTCTCCGGCTACAACGCTCTCGCAGACGACGAGACGGACAACCCGCTCGTCCTTGCCACGGGGTACAAGAGCAAATAGGGTAAAATCGAGGGAATGGAGCGCGAATAAATTAGGAATCTTCCATGATCTCAACGGAAAGCCGAAGGAGTTCGGTTTATGTTGGGGATGGTTCGAGCGTCGCGTTTTCCTTTCCCTTCAAGATTTTCAATTCGGACGAGGTTTCCGTTGTCACGAGCGACGGAATCCTCGCTTCGAATCTCTACAGCGTCCGCCTCAACGACACCGCAGGCGGCGTGGTTACGCTCAACTCCCCGCTTGCCCACGGCGTCAAGCTGGTCATTATCTCCGCCATCCCGTACACGCAGGGCCTTGGCCTGACTGCGCAGGGCGCGTTCAACCCCGACGACCTTAACAAGGCGTGGGATAAAAACTGCGCTCTCGTCCAGCAGGTTCTGGACTTGGCCAAGCGTAGCGCACGCGCCCCCGAGTTCTACGAGGGCAATGTAGAAAACTTCGCTGATGAGGTCTTTAGCGCTCGTGACGAGGCAAAGGCGCAGGCAAGCGCCGCAGGCGCATCAGCCCAAGAAGCCGCCTCTTCTGCGGCGGGTGCTAAGGCGTCTGCTGATGCCGCCAAAGAAACGGCCAACTACGTTTCGTCGGTTGAGCCGAACCTCACTGTCGTTGCCAATAATCTTTCCTACATCAAGGCCGATGCCGAGAACATTGGCTCCATTCGCGAGGCGGCTGAGCACAGCAATGCCATTCAAGTCGTCGCGGCTGAGTTCGTCGGCGCAGAGGCGCATCCCAACGTCCACGACTTCGGCTTCTTCAACGTGGACGATGTTCCGGCCTACACGCCCACCGGCGGCACGATCGCCAAGGTGGCGGAAAACATCGAGTCGGTCAAGACGCTTGCAAAGCACGCAGACGCGCTTGCAGAGAATCTGGAAGCGATCGTCACGGTGAACGGAAGCCTCGCCTACGTCAAGACCACGGCAACCGACATTGCCTCGGTCAAGATCGTGGCGGACAACATCGAAGTGGTGAAGGATGCCGCGGGCGTCGTGACGGACCTCAACGCCTCGATCGAACGCGTGGAGGAGGCAGCATCCATCGTGCAGGCCAACCAACAGGGCGCGCTTGATGCGGCGAAGACGGCCACGGCCAAGGCGGCGGAAGCGACGTCTGCGAGCCAGTCCGCTGCTACCGCCAAGACTGCCGCGGAGTCCGCCAAGGCGGCCGCCGTAAGCGCGCAAGGCGCGGCGCAGACTGCGGCAAGCACGGCGACTACGAAGGCCGGCGAGGCCAGTGCGTCTGCAAGCGCCGCCAAAGCTTCAGAGACCGCGGCGAAGACAAGCGAGACAAACGCCAAGACGGCAGAGACTGGGGCGGCAGAGAGCGCCCGTCAGGCGGGCCTTTCGGCGGATGCCGCGGCGACTTCTCAAACGGCGGCCGAAGCGGCCAAGAAGGGTGCCGAGTCGGCAAAGACGTCCGCAGAATCCGCCAGTGCCTCCGCCACGAGTGCAAAGACTTCCGCCGAGTCTGCGAAGGCGGCGGCAGTGAATGCCCAGAAAGCCGCCGAGACGGCAAGCGCTACGGCTATGTCGAAGGCGACTGCGGCAAGCAACTCTGCCACGGGGGCCAAGGCGTCTGAGACGGCGGCGGCAAGCTCCGCTGCTTCTGCGGCGGCCGATGCGAAGAAGGCTCAGGATGCCGTCGCGTCCGTGGGCGACCCGCTCGCGAAGGCGAAGAACCTTTCCGATCTGCCTGACAAGGCGCAGGCAAGAACCAATTTGGGCCTCGGCTCCATGGCCCAGGCAAACATCGACTTTGGCAACTGGAGTGCGTGATGGCAACCGATGCACAGAACCTGAAAATTAGCCGCGTGACTGCGGCAAGCAAAACCGCGTTCAACAACGCGACGCTAGCGAGCGGCTCGATCTACTGGGACGAGCCCGAGAAGCGAATTGTGGTCGGCGACGGAGTGACCGCAGGCGGCGTCAGGATGGCGAAGGAATCCGAGGTGGCAGACGTAGCCGCGCTTCGAACGGAAGTCAACGCAATTAAGAGCACGTCTCTCCCCGCCAAGCTGGATACGTCCGAGCTTGAGACTGCTCTCAAGGAATTGATTGTCGAATTTGGAGGACAGGTACCTGTATGACAGTTGATGAGCTTATGAAAGCCGTAAATGGCGCAATAGTAACTGGAAAGACCAAAGGCGACCGTGAGATTAAGCCTGATTTTACGGGCGGATGGATCATGATTACGCTCGCTGCTTGCTTGTTGGAACGTGTACAAAATCTTGAGAAACAGGTTGAGGAGCTAAAGAAGGAGGCTAACAAGAAATGAAAACTCTCCAAGAAGTTAAAGCCGCTTACCTGAACGAGGCTCTGTCCTCGCCGGTAGGCGGCTATGTGGTGATGGATCGCA
>ENA-OWPF01000609-OWPF01000609.1-human-gut-metagenome-genome-assembly--contig:-NODE-609-length-38471-cov-7.606414_pt1 | contig 38471 bp, 55 predicted proteins | sample MGYA00248261_ERZ651840 | MGnify/ENA primary metagenome ERZ651840 (study PRJEB26924, sample SAMEA4378268) | human gut metagenome | biome: human gut; feature: human-associated habitat; material: faeces... | reverse complement strand
GTATCATATTGTTAACTTCAACAGTATGATCCATATGCTAAAACTCCTCTTTTAAACTAACAATTCTGGATTTTCGTATATATTTCCTATTACTTTACACTTATTGTATATTTTACCTACAAAATAATCTCCTGCTCTATATATCCCAAAGTGATATTCTACTTTTTCAGTTATTATTTCATCTTCAACATTTGAATAAAATTCAACTATATCGCCTTCGTATATCTCAGTTCCGTTACTATCTTTAATACCTGTGTATTGCATCAATGTATATAAATATAAAGGTCTTACATCATCTTTGGTGTTTACATAGCAATCATTCCCTAGATGCGAGTATGATACTATTAAATTATCTTGGTCATACATAATATTTTCTTCTTTATTCCATGCTCTAAATTTTATATTTCTCATAACTTCCTCCTATTTATCTAAATGTTTTACTTTATTAAAAGTTATTCCTCTATCTTTTCCATCTTTTCCAATACTTTGTTTAAAGTCTTATACATAGCACAATATATATTAATTAATTTTCTTCCTTCTCTATTTTTAAGCCTTTGATTTTCTAATTTTTTTAATTGGTTTTGCCACTCTAATATACTTATCTTTAATTCATTCCAATTATCTTTATAGTCCAAATTCATTTTTAACTCCTAATATTTGAATTTTTAACAAAATACAATTGCCATACTTCCCAATATGGTTATACAAACAATTGTTATAATATATAAATAATCCTCTTGCATATCATAACTCCTTAAAATAAAAGTTTGATTTTAATATTCTAAAACTCCTCTTTTAACTGTATACCTTATCTTTATCTATAACCAATAATCTTAACGCTAGTACACTTTCATGTGAGTTGTAATCTTCACCTTTATTACAGAATATAATCGTATAATCTATTTCTGTAATATACATACATGCAAATCTTTCAAATGCTTTATCTTTATTTACAAAGTGTGATTTATCTTCACCTTCAATTTTTATACTATAATTCTCAAAGTTCGATATCCTTAAAAGCTCTTTTACTTGCATAATAACCCTCCTATAAATTTCTAAGCCAACAACCGCATTTATTATCTATAACTTGCTGTCTACAATAGAAACATAATACTTTTCTTGTCCACCACAGTTTCTTCATGTTTCTCCGTGAACTTCTTCCAGCTTCTTCAACATCACTTCTAAAATGGTATATCATTATCTTCTATGTATTCAAAATCATCAGGATTAAAACTAGGCTCAAATTTAGGGCCAAAGGAATCATTCTCTTGCTTACCTTCTTTTGATTTACCACTTTCTAATGACTTTATATTTTTAGCTACTACTATGAAATATTTTTTATTCTCATTGGTATTTTGGTCAATGTATTTATTTACTCTTACAGAACCTTGTATTGCTACTAATCTTCCTTTTGGTATATATTTCACACAAAACTCTGCAGATTTTCCAATAATTTGTACTGGTAAAAAGTCTGTTTCCTTATCTCCATTTTTATTTTTATATTCTCTATCTACTGCTAATGTAAAATTGGATACTGGTGTTCCTGTAGTTGGTATATATCTAAGTTCTGGATCTTTTGTTAATCTCCCTATTAGTACAATGTTATTCATATTACTTCTCCTTGCTTTTACGTTTTGATGTTTGATTAAGAACTTCTAATGGAATAAATACTATTGCAATTATCCCTATTAAATATAATATTTGCATCATATCCGCCTCTTTTAATTAATTTTTTTTATTCATTAACGTTAGTTCTACTATAGCTTCTTGCCAAACTTCTTGAACCGTTTTATTATATTTCTTGGCTATACGTTCAGCTATTTCAAATAACATATCTGCTTCTTCTAATATATTCATCTTTAATCCTTATCCTTTTTTATTTGTGAATTATTTTTATTTACTCTAATCTGCATTTAATATTTCGCATATCCTAATTGCATTTATCATGTTATTTATTAATAACCCTTCGATAACTCTTCCACCTTGATAAATAACATACTTATCACATACTTTTTCAATTACATACTTCTCTTTTGATGCTTTTGTATCATTTTCAGTAATATTCATTTCTTTTGAATTATATTTTTTTATAATTTTAACTATCATTGTTTCACTAAGCTTTTCATTATTTATTAGATCTTTCGTGAATACATAATCTTTATCATCTTTATATTTTGTTAATATCTTTAGCTTATCGGATATTTCTTTAGATACTGCAATCCTAAAAACTCTATTTCCCCGCTTTATTCGTATTAGAAAAAATGAGCTATCTATATCTTGTACTTCAAGTCTCGCTATTTCTGAATATCTTAAATTCATTTTATTAAGTTTACATATAACTTCATTTCTCAATTTCCTATATTCAATACCAGCATTTTTACTTATTTCAAAATGCTTTAAATTAATCTGTTCACCATTTATAATTCCTATAGGAGATTTTATAAATTCATCAATAATGGTTTGATTTTTTCGTATTTTCTTTGACATTTCCAAACCTCTTCATTCTATATCAATTTTGTTACATTACTCTTGTTTGTTCTTAAGTCATATTCTTTTACAGCTAATATAAATATGTCATAACATCTATCCGAGTGTCTTATTTCGTCTTTTTTTATTCCCATATCTTCAGCTATTTCTTCCGCTATTTTTATAATTTCATCACTACCTTTGATTAACGACATTTTTTCTCCTTTTTTCTATACATTTATCACAGATGATTTTATTTTTTATTTTTTCTAGCTTTATTGCTCTATTTTTATCAACTAATATATTTTGCTTATCATCACAACATTTACATGATAATGTAAATAGTATTAATTCAACTTTTCTCTTCTGCATCTTTTACTCCCAAATCACTTGGTTATTTAATATACCTATTTGTTCTTTTAATGCTATTGTTAATCTATATTTTTCTACTATATCAAGTACATCTTCTAAATATCGTCTTTTTATAGCTTTATAACTATTAACATCAAATTCTCTTTTTATTTCTCGATATATATCACTATATACTTTCGCTCTTAGAGACTTATTTTTATACGCTTTACTAGCTTTTCCACCAAGAACTTGAGTGCCTACTCTTTTAACAGCTTTTGCTACTTCTTCACACTCTACAGCGAATAAAGGTATATCATCTTTAAACTCATTTAGATTATCTTTTACTTCTATCACTTCTTTTTGTACTGCTTGTATTTTCTTATCATGCATAATTAATGCTTTCATTTCTGTACTTAAATGCTGATAAGGATCTTGTTTTAACTTATTTTCTAATATTTCTATATATTGTTGTGTTTTATATCTAACTAATGCACTTTCTTTATTTAGCATTTGCATTATTCCTGATTTGTTCATTTTGTAGCATGGTCTTTCTTGATTATTTTTATCTATATATGAGCCCAGCGAAAAATTTCCCTCGGCTTTTATTCCAACACCTTTAAGTGTTTCAATCTCATTTCTAATACTTTTCATAAAGTCTTTGTGTTCTTTTTTAGTTGTATTTCCTTCTTCTTCTCTAAATTTATTTATTAGATTAACTATCTCTAAACTTGTCATTGTTACTACTTCCGTTATATTCATTATTTCATTCATTTGAAATCTCCTTATATTCTTCCAGTCTTTTTATTTGTATTGGTAATATAGCATTGTTTAATTTATTGCTATACTCAATTACTATCGGATGTGTAAGTCCATATTTTTCAATTAATCTATTCAATTCTTTTCTTAATTTTTTCATTTTATTCTCCTTTGCTCTATGCACTTATCACCTAAAGTTTCATATGGAACTTCTATACCTATTATTTGAGCGTCTAAGGCTTTTCTAGTTCCACTTTGAATATTTATATTAAATACTTTACATTTGTTCCTACAAGCCGATTTATGCTCTTTATTTCCTATATAATTTTCACAGAAGCCATCTTCTGACAATTTAAACTTTTCGCATTTATTTTTCGTCATATTTCCCTCTCATATTTTGCTATTTATATCAATTTATTTTTCGCATCATAACATGTATATAAGGCATCCCTGTCCATTTATTTCTTGTTGCTTTAAATCCAACAACTTTATATCCAGGATTTAATTTTTCCATTTCTTTTTCAATTAAGTTATGATCACTTTCCATCTTGAATATTTTTCTCTTTGATACTTTTTTAGATGTAGTTATAATAGGCTCTTTTAATCCTTGACTACATCCCCAACGTTTTTTTCCTTTTGGGTCTTTTGATAGGTAGTTAGCTAAGTCAGTTAAATGTTTTTCGTCAGGATCTATTCGTCTTATATTATTTCTTCTTCCATACTTCCAGCAGTTTTCAACTTGATCCATTGATAATTCAGAACTCATAATCATATGTACATGATATTTTCCTTTGCCTTCTTTTGAAATCTCAATTACATACATATACTTAATTTTCTTGTACTTTTTCTTATTTATTTTGTGCGATAACTTTTTTCCTTCTTGGTGTACTTGAAGCTTCATGTATTCATAGTTAAGTTTGTTTATGTATGCTCTTACGTGTTTTTTAGCTTCTTCATAACTTTTAGGTCTATTATCATTTCTGTAGTTAAGAGTTAAATAATAATCACCTTTTCCAAAGTTAGCATTTACTTTTCTTATGAAGTGCTTAACTGCATTTTTATTATTGAGATTCTTTTGAGCCTTCTTAGTAGTTTTAACTCTAAATTCTTCAGGTATATCTTTTTTTAAGAATACTGGGTACATTTCAAGTTCTCTTATTGGTCCTGATGTTATTGTTTTTGTTTCATATATACAATTACTTCTTGCATCTAGTATTTGATCTATATTGTTTAGACTTACCACTTCACTATCTATAGTTACTTGATGCTCCATCATTGCATCTATTAAGTTTTCAAAATCAACTTCTGTATATAGATTTTTCTTTCTCCTTTGACTTTTTTTAACTGACATTCTAGCTACCTCTTTTTATTATTTCTTACTCAAACTTTAATACTTAGTACAAGTCCGTTAAAAGGCTCACCGAACCATTTAAAAGACTTGTATCTATTAAGTTTTTTGGGGTGTATTATTTTTAGTTAATATCACACCTTTTTAGTGCATTCACATTTTGCTTTATTTTCTGATACTATTCTTTCTCTTGTATCAGATGTTCCTCTTATGTATGCAATTATTGATGGTTTATCTTTTTCATCTATCATTTCTATATTTTCAAAAATTTCATTTAATATTTTAACTTTGTCGGAATATGTCATTTTTTACCCTCCTTTGTCATTTTATTTGATTATAATACCATTTTATGTGATTTTCAATACTTTATTATCATTTTTTGAATTTTTTATTTTGTATTGTAACATTTTATGTGATATTATAAATAAAAGAACTTTATAATATTAAGAGGTGAATATATGAAAGAAAGAATTCGAATATTGAGAAAGTCATTAAAAATGACACAAAAAGAATTTGCAAACTCAATAGGGTTAAAATCATCAAGTGCTATAGGAAATATAGAACTTGGTTTAATTGAATTATCTCAAAGAAATATAGATTTAATTTGTAAAAAACATAATGTAAATGAATTGTGGCTTAAATATGGAGAAGGAACTATGTTTAATGAAATTTCTTTAGATGATGAGTTTGATTTATTAGTTGGAAGCCTATATGCAGAAAATGATAAATTTAAAAAAAATATAATTAGAGCTATGTTAAAACTAGATGATGAAGATTGGGTTGTTATAAAAAAATTCACAGAAGAATTAAAAAGAGGCATGTAATAAACTATGCCTCTTTTTTATATTCACTTCTAACTAAAAAAGCTTTTATTATATTATAAATATTTATTAAAAATAGATCATCATCAGGTATCTCATCTATAAGTTTTTTTATTTGCTCCTTCATAATTCCTCCAAATGGTATAAGTACTAGTCATTTATGTTATATTCTATTGAAATTCTATTCTTAGCTTTTTCAAAATAATTTTTATCTAATTCTATTCCTATAAATTTTCTTTTTGTTTTAGCACAAGCAACTCCTGTACTTCCACTTCCCATACAATTGTCCAATATAATATCTCCTTCACGAGTATAAGTTTTTATTAAATACTCAAGAAGATCTACTGGCTTTTGAGTTGGATGTATAGTCTTTGTTTCTTTATTAAAAAATAAAACATTATTTGGATAATTAGTATATTTAACTATATGTTCTTTTAATAAAGTTGACTCATTATAAATACTATCTTTACCCTTATTTTCTATTCTTTTTTTAATTTTGGGTTTATCTAACTTTTTCAATCCTTGTGGCACATACAACGGTTTTTTCTTATAAAATACATTTATATCTTCCACTTTTCGCATTGGTTGATGTTTTGCAAATGCAAAACCTGTAACTGTATTTTTTATCCAATACCAGCTGTATTTGTAGTTCTTTATATTTGAATTAATTAATTTTGTTGTAAATGGTTGAGCTGAAAATAATACTATAGCTCCATTGTCTTTTATAATACGGTTATATTGCTCCCACATTTCATCAAATGAAATTATATTATCCCATTTGCAGTCTGTTGTCCCATATGGTAAATCGCACAGAATCATGTCTATAGTTTTATCTTTAATATATTTCATTCTCTCTATACATTCATCATTGTATAACTCATATCTTTTTATATCTTCCATGACGCTCCTTTCATTAAACTAATAATTCACTCTGTAAACTTTATTTATATATATGTATTTGTAATGCTTTATTATTTATAATAAGATTATCGAACATTTGTTCTAGGAAAATTATACCATCTTGATTTATTATTTTCAATATATAACTTCAAAAGTTTGTGAAACCAAAAAAGGCGTATCTACTCTTGTTTATAAAGAATAAATACACCTTTTATTTTTCATTTTTATTTTTTATTTGACAAATCCTTTTAAAGGTTTTATTATTATCTTAAAATTAAACATAAAAAAAGCCTACACCTTGATGGACATCTCACCTTCCATCTTGGCGAACTTATGATATCTCAACCATATCAAAAGCTACTGTAGACTTATTTTTTACATATATAATTTATGTAATAATATTAACATATATACGTTAATACTTCAATACTTAAGTTTATTTTTGTATAAAAATTTGTCCTCTTAGCCTTGATATTTTGATATCAAGGCTTTTTTAATACGGAGGAGAATGACAAAATGAGTAATAATAAACCAAGAAAACATAATTTAAAATTTACATTACAAGGATTTAATCAATTAGAAGCTATAAAATTAGGATTAAACAATGATGATCTAACTGTATTAAGATGGTTTATAGATTTTAAAAATACAGGAGAAATGGAAAAAAACTACATACCAAGTATAAATGACATGGGGCATTGGGTTAATTACTCTACGTTAGTAGATAGTTTACCTATTTTATTAAAAGATGGAAATAAATATTTAGAAGAATACTTAGAACTTGAGAAAGCTTATTATAAACTAGATGAAGATTCATATAAAAAACTTCGTAAAAAATACATGGAGAAGTATTTAAAAAAAGTACAAAGAATACTATCAGGTAACTTAAGCAAGGTATTAAAAAGAGATTTAACTAAATTAGGAGAAGAAAAAGGAACTAAAGTATATTTATATGTTGATGAAGAAGCATATAAGAAACTTATATCTAATACAAATATGAATGATTTTTTAAGAGATAATGGTGTCCAGTACACACAGGACAAAAGTGTCCAGTACACACAGGACAAAAGTGTCCAGTCAGATTCTTCTACTAATGATTCTTCTACTAATGATTCTTCTACTACACAGTCGACACAAAATGTGTCTGTAGTCGATACAAATAAAGAACTTATAGAATCAAAAACTCATTTACTTTTAGATACTAAAAATAAAATAGATAAAGTTGCTAAATGGAATAAAGATAGATTAGTAAAAGCTATAGATATATTTGTAGAGCAAGGTGGACAATACTTCTCTTTATTAGAAAAGATATACAAAGATGATAAGAACTTTGTACCAGAAGCTAATAAAGATAAGAAACCATTAACTAGATTCCATAATATTAACAATACTTTTGAACAGTATACTGAAGATGAATTGAATGAAAAAATAAAAAAGAGCCAAGCTGATAAATTTGAGAATCCTATTACTGATAGTGACTTTATTAATAAATCTTTAGAAAGTGAAGAATACTATAATTCTTTAAGTCCTATTACTAAGACAATTGCAAGAAATAATATATTAAAAAGTAGTGAAATATCATTTATTCCAGACTGGATAAAATAATAAAAGTTTTTAATTGCTCTAATTTGTAAGATTCGACAATACTTCTTAGTAGGAAAAAACACTTGAATAAAATAAGAGTATGAGGAAACTATATAATATTCTTCTACTCTTTTTACTTAACATTAAAATAACGTTAAATAAAACATAAAAATAACGTAAAAAGTATTGACTTAGTTAAAAAAACAGTCTATAATGTTATTATAGCGTTAAGCAAAACGTTATAATAACGTATATCAGAGGGAGATATGAATTATGTGTAATTTAAAAACAAAAATTGTGGATCTTGGTAACTACAATATAAAAATAGCAGAAGATATAGATTTTATATCTACATTTTCAGAAGTTGATGATGCTGACCAAAGCGAAACTAATGTGTTAGAGTTTCAAGGAACTAGATATAGAATGGAATATGAGGAAGGATCATTTGATCCAGAGTTCAATAAAGCAAAGAAAGACTACATACCAAATTTACTTTGGGGATTAGATAAAGCAGGAGCTTTTGATGGTGATGAATATAGATTAATATTAGGTTTACCATTAAACAATTTAGGACAATCAGAAAAATTAATATCAGGATTAAAAGGTAAGTCATTTACTTATACAACAGATACTACTAAAACAATAACTATTAAAGAAGTTTATGTAGTTGGCGAAGGAATATCAAGCTACTATATGCTACCAGCATCTATAAGAGAAGAAGATATAGTGATAGTAGATATAGGTGGTAGAACTTGTAATGTTGTTGAATATAGTAAAAAAAGAGTTAAAGAAACAGATACTATCAACATAGGAATGATAAACTTTTACGATAGAATTAAAGTTAAATTTAACAATGACGAAGGTGAATTTGTAGAAACTCATAATGTAAAGCATTTAATACAAAGAAATGTTATACCTCAATATGAATGTGTAGAAGATGAATTTATAAACGAATTAATGAGAAAAGTCGAAGTTAAATTCTCACTTGGATTAGGTAAGAAAATCATATTTACAGGTGGCGGATCTATAACACTTAAATCTGCAATAACTAGATATAATAATAAATTCATGTTTATAGATAACCCACTATACAGTAATGTTAAAGGAAATATGAAATTAGCAAAAGCAAAAGGATGGTTATAATGGCAAAAGAAAGACTAAGTTTATATTTTGATACAGATATACCAAGTGAAAGAAAGATGTGGGAATATATCTGTAAAGATGGTAAGAATAGAAAATCTCGTAATGTCAAAAATGCACTTGAAATGATTCTTGAAGGTGTAAGTATAAAATCAGTAGTTATTGATCAATCAAAGGATGAGAAAAAATACGAAGAGTTTGAGTCAAATATTGATGAACCTAAAGTAATAGCTACTGATGATAATGAAGGTATAGAAGATGATGATTTACCATTTTAAAAAAACAAAAAAGTCAGTAGATACTACTCTACTGACTTAGGACAATATAATCATAATAAAAAAGAACACATCCAAGATGGATATGCCTTTACCCTCGCAAGTAATAGTATATACCACTTGGATGCAAAATTCAAGGAGGAAAATATAAATGGAACAGTTAATAGTAAATGGAATATTAGCATTAGAACAACTTGAAAAGGAGCATGGTAGATTGGGTGCGATTACTGGAATAGTTATAATATGTATAGCTTCATTAGCAGCAATGGCTATAATAGGTGTTACAACTATAGCATGGCTAAAAGTAGTAAATTGGGCTTTACAACACTTCATAGGATGGACACTATAATATGGAGCAGTTATATTTTGAAATTTTAGAGAATGAATTATACATAAGCAAGACTTGTGAAGAATGTAAAAATAGGTGTAAGGTTTATTGTTTAAGTAAAGATGCAACAATATATTGTAATAAATTTAAAAGGCTAGATTAATTCTAGTCTTTTTCTATTGTAAAAAAGGATTAGATGTTTCTTATATAGAAATGTTTCTTATGTATATTAAACTATGAAAGTAGGTGTTACATTGCTTAAGAAACTAAAGAAGGATGATTATAATTGGACTGGTAAATATATCAGAGAATACAATGAAATGGTTTCATATTATGAGAAACAGTTAGAAGAAAAGAATAGGATCATTGAGTCTTTAAGTTTAGAAAATGATAATTTAAGAAAGAACATCAAGTTTCAAGGTAAACAGAAACAAATTTCTGATAAGGATATAGATAAAATAAGAAAATTAAAAAATGAAGGTAAGAGTTATAGTTACATATCGAATGAAACAGGCTGGAGCAAAGCAACTATAAGCAGAGTTATAAATAATAAAAATTATTAAAAAAATAGTATTATTTAACTGAAATATATTGACTCACCGTAACGGTTGTGTTATAATATAAATATAGAAAGGGAGGTGAAGAAAGTGGCAAATAGAAGAAAACAAAAGAAAAAAAAGAAGAACACAGAACTTGCGACGGCTCGAATTCTTCTTTTGATAGAAATACTTAGCATAGTAAATACTATACTAGATAAGTTTTTCTAATACTTAGGGGCGAAAGCCCTTAAGTATATAAGTTTTCTTTCATTATACCACAATGTACTATGAACGATACAAATAAATTATTAAAAATATCAATTGCATTAGCAATAGTAAATATAGTTCTACAAATATTTTTATAGGAGATTAAAAATGAGTAAAAAAAGATTAAAAGTAAATTTTAATAAAGGTGGAAATGGTGGAGTTAGTGCAAAACTAACTCTTCCAATAACAATGGTTAGAGAATTAGGAATCGATGAAGAAAATAAGTTCATTGATGTAGTTTGTGAAGATGGCAAAATAACAATTGTTAAATCGGAAACTCAAGAATAGTATAAATATATTATAATAATATGAAAAAATACATTAGAATATATAGTGTTTATTTTTATACGTTTTGTAGTATAATAAAAATATAGAAATAAAAAAGAGAAATTATAATCTAATGGAACAGAGTATGATTTCTATAAATACATGTTTTTATTTATTAGAATCACTCTTATTGCCAGTAAGAGTGATTTTTAATTTATCATAAATAAATGCTCCGATGATGCTAATGATTATAGCATCAGAGTTATTTAATAATAACTTTAAAATTTCCATACTTACACCTCCTTTCTTTCGTGAAAGTAGGTGTTTTTTCTTTTGTATAGAAATCATCACTCTTAGATTATAATTTCTCTAAAAATATTATAACATAAAACCATTTACTAAAATAAAATAAATTGTTAACAGTCTTACTAAGCATGTTATTTTCATAAATTAATAAATGAAAAATAAATCTAAACACATACATTATTTTCATTTATTAATTTATGAACAAAAAAATTGATTTTAAAAAGACATAAAAGTATTAGTTTTATGCCATATAGTATTTTCAATAGTTTAATAGGTATATGTCAGTTATAAAAACTGACTCAACAGAAAATACCAACTTATCAACAAAAATATACAACTTATCAACAATAAAATGCAAGTTATCAACAAAATAGTTAATACTTATTATATCTGAAATCTTATTATATTTTTTATAAATTTTGGAAATAAATTTATTGAGGTGATATTATGAACTTAAATTATTTAGCATACGGATTATTAATAGCACCGACTATATTAGTTGTAGCTGGAGTGATATGGTGTTACTTAATTGCTAATGATTATATATAAAAAGTAGTAGGAAGTGAATCCTACTACTTTTTATATAACTTAAAATAATTTAATTTTTTTCACTTAACTCACTTTCTGATTTATTTCTAATAATGTATTTTCTATTAAGTTCATTCTGCAATTAATCTCAGAGCATAAAAGTCTATTAGTTTCAGATAATTCTTTATTTGTAGCTAATAGTTCCTGATTAGTTATTCTATTCTCTTCTATAGTTATTATTAGTTTTTTTCTTTCTTCTATCTCTTGTGCTTTTGTTTCTTTTTCAATTTCTATTCTTTGATTATCTCTTTTATTTATATACCAGCCAAATACTCCAACCATAGTGATTGGAAATCCAACTGCGTTTATTAATTCAGTTAAAACACTTAATTCCATAAATTTTACTCCTTTTTTAACTTATTTTTGCACAAATATAATAATATCCTATTTGATTTTCTATCAAAGGTATTGTAATCTCTATATCCTCGTCAATAGTTCTCGTACTATTGAATTTTTCATAAAGATCTGGATAATCTTCCTTGGATATTGATTGTCCATTAGCTTTTATCCATGTATGTCCATTTTCTTCTAATATATCACCAGCATCATAAGATATGTTTTTGTATTCACCTATAAGTGTTTTAAGGTACATTTGAGTAACTTGCTCTAGTTCAAATCTTGTAACCACTTCTGATGTAGTTTCATAACAGATTTTATAAGGAAATTTTGTTTTAGACATAGAATTTAAATTCTGATCTACTCTTGGTCCGGTTGTACTTGTCCAAGAAACATCCGCTCCAATAGCCGATTTAAGACAAGCTGCCCCCACAGGTCTACCGCCAACATTAGATGTAAAAACAACAAAACCAAAACCTATTCCATTATTTCCTGAATCTCTATTAACATCTATTTTTGCACACTTACATCCAGCTACTTCTTCATCTATTACAGTATAATTTTTTGCCCAATTTTGTTGATAAATAACTGTTCCATTATTGTTATATATAAAGTAATTTATACTGATTGAATCTCCTACGTTAGCACCTTTAATCGGCAACAAAACATGTGTAATATATTTATTGCGTTCAGTATATTTTTCATTAAGAGGAGCAAAATATGTATTAGCATTATATACTGCTACATTATCAGGATTAATATCACTATTGATATGTTTTCTAGCGAATAATCTATGAACAGTTGGACTGTAATCATTGAATCTATTGTGTTTTGTGAATGTATTATCTTGGTTTTTGTGAGCTCTTTCGTCTAAAGCCTGTTTGATATTTTTGTTTGGATTACTACTATCAATAGCTATATTATCTGAATATATAGTTACTGCATTGTTATTAACGTCTAGATTGTTAATTCTTTTTGCAACAGTTAAAGGCATCATATTGTCATTGATTTTACCGCTACCATCAAGCTTCACTATCTTATGTGCTTGAGAAGAAGTTACTGTATCAGCCTCATTAACTTTATTGTCTATAGCTCTTTTAATTGTTATATCTGTATCGGCATGATATTTAATATGTTCAGCCAATACAGTAACATTACCATTTGATTCAGGAGATTGACCGTTAACCATACGAACTCCACCATTTTGTTCTGGTGGTAATATGCTTGATGGCAATCTTCCATCTGCACCTATTCTTGGTATCTTGTTAGCTTCATTACCTACATCTGTGTTTTTTACTGTAGTTGGCAATACATTATTTATGTTATTAATATCATCTTGTAATATACCAACTCTTTCTATATTGTATCTATGAATGGTTTTAGAATTTGTATTCCTAGCTATAGATGATATAGTGTAACTAGGGTTAAGCACAAAAGGATTATTAATGATTGCATGTCTTACGTCACCTTTAGTGTCATTTGCTATAAGCATCTTCCCACTACTCATCTTTTGTCCCCAAATATAATAAGTATCTCTTTCAAAGGTTCTATTAAGTTGTATTCTAATACATTTCCCATATCCAGCAACATCAGATACTCTAATTCTTGAATTGCTAAATGGTACATTAACTATGCTATCATTATTTATCCTATCTCCTCTATGAACTTCATATATGTATATATCAGAAAGTTCGCTTCCAACACTTGCCTCATCTGTAACTCTTATATCTAAATATGTAACATATGAGCCAGTTGGAATATATATATTTCTATCGAAATAAACCGCCCAATCACTACCATGTTTAGTATCACCATCTAGAAGTAATTGTTGAATATAATGTTTGTATTTTATATCTACACTATCATTCAGTTTAACATTAGCATTAAAGATATTTGTACTATCAAAAGTATTAGAGTCGTTTTTACTCGCTTTTGTATTAACAGAAGTAACAACATCATTTAAACTTAATTCTTCTGACAATACAAACCATTGCGGTATATAATTTGTAAGATTTGTTCTCAAAGTAGTTCCTACCGCTGGGAATGACCTACCCTCTGGCCATATTGTTGGCCAGTTGCTACCGCTTGGAGTATTTCCCCACTTCATTCCATTGAAACCAGCTATAAAGTAAACTTGTGTATCAAAAGCAGTATTAACTGGTATCATTATCATTTTACTTGAACTTATATGCCCTAGTGTGTTTTTCACAACTAATGCACTATTTACAGTTAGTATGCGATAAACTTGATTATCATTACTTTTTACTGCTGCTAATTTTATATTATTTAATTGTGTTCCAATCTCTAAATCATCTTTTACTGCAATACAAACATAAGAAATCTTAGTATTAGCACTTACAGTTAGATTAGGAGAACCACACCAGGAAGAATTTTCGCTAATATGATGAACAGCATTAGTATTATTAACAACACTTAAAGCATTATGAAGTAATCTACCGTCTAATAATGTAGTTTTTCCAGTAACTAAATTTTCTTTTGTTTTACTAACGAAACTGTTGGAAATTTTATCCCAAAACTTATTAGCAAAAGCATTTAGTTTATTCTTATTGATTAATTTTGTCATATATAAATAAGGTGGCTATATTTAGCCACCTTTCTCCCTTCTTAATGATTAGTTAAGGTCATTTATCATTGTATCAATTTCGCCATTAGTGATTATTTCTACTTCACTTTTCATTTCATTATTCACTTTTAATTGTAATTTATCTGTTGTAGCTTCTATTTTTAAAGTTACAGCTCCAGTTACATCATTAACACTTGTAACCACTCCATTTTTATCATTTAATTTAATAAACGCGTCTGTTAAATGAGTAAGATTACTACCGCCTTTATTAATACATAGATACCTAGCCCCTGTATCGGTTGCACCTGTAACAACAACAGTATCTCCATTTTCATAATGATTCAATCCTTGCAAAGCACTATCAGTAAACTCGCTAATTTCAAAATACTCTCCAATAGCTATAGATGGCAACATATTAGAGTTTAATTTGCCATCAGCACCTAACTTAACTACTTTCCCAGCTTTTTCTCCTTGTTCTGTTCCATCAGTTGTTTCTGAATGTTTTACATATAGTGAGCTATCTGATTGAGTTTGTTTTAACTTTAATGATAGCGAACCAATACTTTCTCTACCGAATAATTGCATTACTACTGTATTGCTTGTTGTTACATTATCTCCAGAAGTCCAATTTATTACAGTCCCAGGAGTCATAGGCGGTTGAGATTTATTCATATTTACTACATCTTCCGAATGCTTTGGATTTATTCTATTTACAATTTCTAATTCATGTGTAGTACATCTTACTATGAAATAAGTACCATTTTCAAAAGAATCTTTAACAGGAATTCTTACAAATTTCTTTTCTTGTGAATTTTCATTAATAGTATCTACATTAATCTCTACATTATCACATACCACTTTAGTAACTGTATCACCAATTTTACCATTTGTACCTTGTTTTATTGCCCATACATACCATCTAGAAGTTGCACTGGTATTAGCACTACTATTCGGAATATTAACTCTGATATGATCTACATAACCATCAGAAAATGAATCAGTTGTCAGCCTCCTAAATCCTAAACTTCTATCTCTACTACCAACCCCAAAATCTGTACCTATATTTCTATTATCAATTATAGCAACATTATCTGCTGACACATCTTGTTTAAAATCATTCTTATCTGTTAATCTTGCATAAGATGCCAAATCAATTTCAAGTTGATTTTGTCCACTTTTTCTTGTAAAGGTCAACTTTTTATCTTCACTCGAATTTGGAGTTAATGTCGCACCAACAAAGGCTTCATCATATCTTTCTTTTATTTTTGCCCATAATTTTGTTGCAAAATAACTTAATTTACTTTGAGTTATTAATTTAGAATCGCTATTTGCTGCAGCTGCAGCTGCTACTTCTGCTTCTTCTACTGTTCTTTTTGTTTTAGCCATAATAATTTCCTCACTTTACATTTTTTATATTTTTTAATTTAGACTGTTTAATATATTGTCTATATCTTTATCTGTTACAAGCGGAATTACTCCAACTACCGCCGAGCTAGCGTTTTTAAACTCATAACTATCTCCACTTGCTGAAATACTAACACTAGTCATAGCATTAGTTGGGCTACCGCCTCCAGAACCTAATAATAATTCTACTAAATCTAATTCAGTTCCATCATATGCTAATAAAGTTCCAGACTGTGGATGCATAGAATATCCACTAGGCATAACAACTTTATTTCCTTTTAGTAGCTCTGAATATTTTAAAATTTCACCCGTTTTAGGGTCATAAATTGCATCACTTTTTGGGTGCATTTTTGACATAACATCTTCTGCTCCTTTGATTTATTATATAAAAATTGTTCACTTCAAGACTGGGGAACGGGTAATTTCTTATTTTCTAAATGCAGTTACAAAACCACCATCATATCCTTTAGCGGATAAATTTTTTACTCTTTGCTCAGCTAAATTCTTATCTTTAAATGATCCTGCTATTACTCTGTACCATGTCTTTTCATCTTTTACAAATGCTTCTAAAAATACACCACTAAATCCATCTTTATCTAATTTTGATTTTCTATCAAGTGCATACTCTTTATTATTAAAGCTTCCTGAAATTGCTCTATAGTATACTTCTTCATTAGGTACTGGTATAGGAGCAGGTACTGATACTGATATAGTCTTATTCAATATACCTTCTACTATAGCTTTGGCCATGCTTTTGTAATTATATAAGTCTATATCATCTTTATCATCAACAAAGCAACATTCTACTAGCAGTGATTGTCCTTTACTATTTTTTAATACACCTAATTTTGTTCTAGTTTTTACCCCTCGATTTTTATATCCTAGACCTTCTATTTTCGAGCATATTCTTTTAGCTGTATCATACTTAGTTCCAGATGTATTATAAACTAATACCTCTACTCCTGTACTTTTGCCATTTCCAGTCTTATCATTTGCTCCTGAGTTAAAATGAATCGATATATGTAAGTCTATATCTGAATAAGAGTTCATTTTTGATACTTGTTTATTTACTATATCTGATACACTTGTACCATTTTCAACTGTACAGTCATATACTGTATGACCTTCTTCTTTTAGTAATCTTATGACTTCATTTTTAACATTTCTATTTTCTGTTGATTCCTTTATTAATCCTATAGCTCCACAAGCTACCTTATTATCTGGATTATGTCCTGCATGTACTGTAAATCTCATATTATTTTCCCTCCAATACTTTGTCTAATTTATTTTCTATTTTGCTTAATCTTTCATTTAGTTTATTATTTTCTTCTATTAATTCTTGATTAGCTTTCCACAGAACTGAAAGCGTGTTTAATATATTTAAACTTATTTCATCTTCATATAACTTTTCATCTGTTAATGTAGTAATACATTTATTGTAGTTATTTATATTTTTAGTTCTATTATTTTGTATTAATTTGAAACTATCTTCATCTTCGATAACATCAATACTATCTAATATATCAAAAACACTATTAATCTTTTTAGCAGAACGTGAAATGCTTGAACGATACGACATATTAAAGTTTCCGGCATACACAACTCCTCTATCACCACCTGTAGTGACAAAGTGTATACTACTTAATCCAGCCATGAACATTTCACCAAGTCTTATATAATCACACTCGCGTTGAGTATTTCCACCTTGAGGAAGTAGAATCACCCCTCTACTTAGGTGTAAAGAATCGCCTTTTCCTCTAATGGCTCCATTAAATTTTGCATCTCCATTATTAGTAATAGTCCAAGTATCAGCACCACCAACACTACCTTTTCCTGACACTGTTCCGCTGACTACAAGGTCATTATGGACATTTACACCTGGGAATGTAGCTATTCCAGCTTCAGTTATACCCCAGTTAACCGAAGTTCCTGATCGTATTCCTTTTGTGAATGAAGTCAATCCTGTTACAGTTCCGCCTGTTAAAGGAAGTCTTTTGCTTATTTCACTATCTTGTTGAGGTTGTTTTCTAACCAACTCATATCCATTCATTTTTTACTCCTTTCTAATATAAAAAAGAGCAATCTTTATCTATTTATAAAGATTGCTCTTTTTCATTATTAAGCTAATGCTGCTCTTAATATCTCAAATGTAAAGTGATCATTTTGCAAGAATTGTACTCCACTTGCAGGTGTTATTTTAGCTGTTTGAGCATTTCCAACTGTTAAAGAGTAATGCTTCGTTGGATGAAGTCTTACTCCACTTAAGTACACTCTTACAATATCTGTAGCACGAACTTCCGCTCCTATAAGTACTTGAGTTGCAGTTGCAGTTGAAACAGTAGCTTCCTTAATATCCATAGTTAAATTAACTTTAGCATTTACATTTGGTAAAGTTATAGTCTTAGTTTGAACACCAGTAACTCTACCCTTTGCATCTGTAGTAATTGAACCTATGGCTGTGAAGGTTCCACCGTGATTAGGGCTTTCTGATGCAGTAGTATTTGATCTCTTAACATTTGAAAGTGAGGTATTAATTACTGCATCTGCTGAACCATCAAATTGAGCTGAACCTGTAGCATCGCCTTGAAGCGTTATAGCTCTTGAATTTTGCAACTTTGTAGCTGTACTTGAATTACCAACAACTCCACCAGTAACAGTTAAATTTCCACTTATAGTTTGTCCACCTGTTGTATTTATTAATTTTGATGTATCTATACCATCTAGCTTACTCTTATCTTTTGAGCTCATTAAACCATTTTGTGAAGTTGTTGCAACTGGTATAGTTGAGAAATCAGCTATTTTTTTCCATGTAGCACTTTCATCATCATATCTATATATTTCATTTGTATCATTTACAGATGCAGTCCAACCTTCTTTTGCATTAGGATATGTTGTTTTTAATGCAGCATAATTAGCAACAGAAGGCTTCCATTGAAGTCCATCTATAGCTGCAGTAACCTTATTATCTATATTAGTTATATTTGTTCCCATAGCATCTAAACGGCCTTTTAGATTAGGATATTGAGTGTTTCCATCGTTTCTAGCATTTGTTACTTCAGTAACCGTATTATCATGTATTGCTTGTTTTCTAATTAATTGAATTGCATCCATTTTTAATCCTCCTATGCCTATTTAAATTTTATTACCTCAAAATAAATTTGTATATTTTCATTCCATGTTCCATCTACGCATGTAATTGTTTTCAGTTGTTTATTAAGTGTATATGCTACATTTTCAACCATTTTTGCACCTGATATATATACATTTAATTCATCTTCAATTGAATTGTAGTCATCAATAGGAACAACTATAGATTTTGTTGGTTGAGTTAATATCGTTGTTTCCGTTAATTTTTTATATGTAGTAATAGTTGTCCCGCCTCCACCATCTAATTTATCAAGTCTTGTTTTCAACTCATTTATTGCATTTACAATAATCTTTTCATTAGTTCTTAAATGATTAATATTTCCAACTTCATTAGTATATTGACTAACTAATAAATAATCATTTAATTTCACAAGTATATTTCCAAGTGCTGATTGAACATTATTAGCTCCAAGTATATTCGATGTTAAAGTTACGTTATTGGCTCCAATTGTCGGATTATTATATTCTATACTATGAGTTCTTCTAAATGTACATAATAGAACTTGATCACCATTTTTAAATGTTTTATCACCGATAGCCGTTATAGTTTTAGCACTAGAATTTAATGTGAAATCTATTCCTTTTATTTGCTTTACACCACTTAGATATACTTCTACATCATTATTAGCTTCATACTCATTCCAACTAGAAAAAGATATTGTCTTATTATCCTGACTTACATTTATAACGTGATGTAACATTGCAATAGTATTTAAATTCTTTAATTCTAATAATAATTGCTCTACTTTTAAAATACTTTCTAGCAGTCCTTTATAATCGCTATTTGATTCAATAGCACCTTTATTAGCATGAAGTGATTCTAAACAATTGATATAAAAAAACTTAGAACTAAATATTTCTCCATTTTGCATTATCACAAGTTCAACTATTATATTTCCAACTGATGATAATGTATTAGCATCAACAGGTATGGTTATATATTTTTCACTTCCAGTTGTAACTTCACAAGATATAAAAACTTCTTTATTATCAGGCTTTCTAAATATAGCTTTAAATGATAAGTCTTTATCTGATATATCAAATTCTTGACCTTTGCTGTATAGTCTTGCTTTTATAAAACGAGATTTAGTGTCATATTGCTTCATATTTATTTTAGGAATAAATTCATTATCTGATAGATCCAAATCTATCTCATGAGCAAAATTTTTAAAATTTATCAAAAATACACATCTCCTTTCTATCAAAATAAAAATGAGCACTCAAATCCGTTAATAAATCGAATTTATTGCTCATTTTTTATAACTTTATAAAAAGTCTTATTTCTTTCTTCTTCATATCCTTTACGTTTAGCAGTTACAACATATTTAAACGTGAAATCATTTCTATCTGATTCAACTATAAAATAATCTTTAGTTTGTTCTTTTATTCTATAATCTCCCCAGCCTTGTTTTATAACTTCTACTGTATAATTTAAATCTAAGTTAACACTTTCTTTAAATATATTATCTAATAAAATTACTCTTTCATAAGATCCTGTACTAGTTTCTTCTACTGTAAATACTTCCATACTTCTATCTGTTAGATAAGATTCGCAATCTTCAACTGAATAATATAAAACATCACCATACTTTTCTGTTGATTGAACACAGTTTTTATTCCCATTTACAGTAAAGTTTCCATTAATATGTAAACCTAAATCTGACTGAATTGTATTCGCAGTAGTTGTATATAAAATATCATTATTTCCTTTCCAGAATGAGAATCCGTTTGGCGTACAATTGAAGTATTTTCTACCATTGCTAGCAAAAAATGTTTCATCTTCTGATATTAAACTATATCTATTATTAGTTTTGCTATTATATAAATTTAATTCATTTTTATCAAGGAGTAGCCTATTATTAACAGAGTCCGTTTCTCTTATAATAAAGTTATTTTTAAGTTTGATTACAAAATTATTTGTATTAGAGTTATATATTGAGTTTATATTATGTCCAAACCATAATTGGCGACCTCTAAATTCAGTTTCTTCAAATATAGTGATTGGAATAGATGTAATATTATCTATATTGTCTTTATCAAATCTCATATAACTATAAAAAGAATTATTTCTTTCATATGCAAGAGATAAGTAACTGTTAGTTTTATTAGCTAAAACTATTCCAGGAATATTTTCATTACCGTTCATTCTTGATGAATAAACTTGTCCAATAACATCATCTCCATCCCAATTATAGAATTTCATAGTTGTTCCGGACAGTTCTATTGCATTTTTACCTTTATATTTAGTTATAATACCATTTGAGCCACTAAGATCTATTTGTAAACTTCCATCTTTGTTTTGAATTAATATAGCACTTAATATACCAGTTGAAATTAAACTTGCATTTATAACTCCATCTATTGTGAATCCATATTGATATGGTCCAGCATATCCTGTTTTAGAAAATCCTAATCCATTTTTATTTAATCTGATTACATTTCTTGCAGCATTTAAATCTTTATTATCTGCAACTATAATTTCATTTTGACGAGGTATAACATAACTATCATTTACTCCAGCATTGATCATAGATTGAATAACATCTTGTAAGTTATTGTTATTACTATTAGATATAATACTTTGCAACTCTGATAAAATATCACTTGTTGTTATAGATTTCTTAGATATATCATTATTACTTAATTCAATTTCTATAACTTTTTGAGTTAATACATTATATCTCCTACCAATAACCCTAACATGAATATTTATATTATGTTTTTCTTCAAATACAGATACTGTATCACCTAAATATACTCTTTCTGCTTGAATATAATTTTTATATTCATCTGTTTGCTCTAAATATATAAAGTTAATTCTATAATCTGCTCTTAGTTCATCTATATGTTTTTCAGTAAATTCAAGTTCTGCTCTTCTTATCAATTCTTTTTGAGCTTCAGCTAAAGTATCATAACCTTCATCATTATTATCATCTTTAACTCTTATATCATCATACTTTATTTCTCTAGTTTTTATAGAACTATAATTATTAATTAATTTACTATCAACATATTTACCAGCATAAATTCCATTGTAACCTACTGCTCTTATTCTAGTAACTACATTATCTATATCTGTATTAGCTTCAAATCCAGTTAAATTTTTTCTAGACCTTATTTCTACACCTCTATCTTGCCCTATCTTTTTATTAATAGTAAGATTATATCCTCTTCTTAAGACTTCTCCACCCCATCTATCTAAAAATGATTGATCACAATCATGTATAGCTTGATACACGCTCATTCTTTGATAATATGCAGTAGAAGAATTATCTATATCAGAAAATACTTCTATATCCTTTTTACCGATAGAATTGTTTTTCAAGTCTGTAAGAGCAGCTAATCCACTTGTATTCGTGGGTCTTATATCTTCAATCCACATATCTAATGTTTCAGATATAGTTATTTGTCTAGCAAATATTTCTATTCTATTTTGATATTTAGTTACTTTAGATATTCTGTATATCTCATAATCATAATCTAATAATACTTTTATAATAGATTCTTCTTTAATATTCTTATAAAGTCCATCACTATCAGTAATGAATGTAGCATCTAGTTCTGAAGTACCATCTATATTCTCATAAGGAACACAACTTATACATATATTATCTAAAATATAATCTCCATTTCCAAATAGCACATCTCTTTTTAAAGTATTTTTATCATATATACATATTTTTGTACTTACTTTATTTGACATAATAATTACCTATAAATATGCTGTTCTTTTTAGTAACTCTATTTTAGTTACATTTCCAGTCCAGCTTATATTATTAATTCCTTTTGTTAATATTGGAAATCCACCACTCATATCTCTTGATTTACTTTGTTGATTTTTATTTAGACATAATAAAAACTTACTATCTAACTCAACATATTCATCAATATTTTTGATTTGAATAGTTTCAGAGTTTATAGTAAGTTCTATATTTCCACTTCCATATATTTTTAATTTAGGTTTTCCTTTAGCATTTCCCATATAGTATATTTTTTCAGATTTAGTTAATATCATCATCTTATCGTATATATCATACTTAAATGGTTCTAAAGTAAATGTAACCGATATTGTATTGTATTTTTCAAAATCTCTACTTATATTATCAACAACAACATTTTTTACTATATAATATCTATTTGGCATAAAACTAAGAATTAATTTATTATCTTTTACATTATATAACCAATCTAGGATTTCTTCTTGATGATCTATAATATTTTTTAAGTTTTTACTCCTAAAAGTTATTGGCAATTCTATAGGAAGATATTCTCCTGTTCTAATTATATATCCATTGACCATTTCTATTGTTTCATTTGCAACCGGTATATTTGCCATATCAGTTATAGCTAGTCCTAAATCTTTGCTAGAGTTGAGGTTATTAAAGACTATATTTGTAATAAATTCATCCATTTTAACACCTCCTAGTATGTGAATTTTGGATTTCTAGTATTATACTTTTCAATTTCATTTGAGTATGGTGCTAATGCTCTTGCAACTTCTCTTCCATCAATATTTAAGGATTGTTTATTATCTTTTATTAGATTATTTTGTACAGTAAGTATATTAATCATAGTCATCATTAAATTTTCAAGTTTAGATGTATCTGTTGAATTAACTGTATTTTTAGAACTATTTCTGCTATTATTTTCATTAGTTGAGGCATTACTTCTTGTATAATTACTAGCGTTAAAGTCAATCCTATTTATTTGCCTTGATACTTCTCTCTTTATCTCACTAATCATCATTTCAGTTGATGCTAAGTTAGTTTTAACTTTAGTTCCTCTTGGGAGATACGCATGATCTCCTTCAAATGATGAGTCTATCGCTAAAGCTCTAGTACCTCGTGGAGCATCTATTAACTCCCATCCTTTTTCATTTACAGTATGTATACCCTCAGGTGCAGAATTTGTACCTATAGCAAACCCTTTACCACTAAATAAATTCCTTAACCTTTTTCCTAAACTATTTATACTTCCACCATCACTAACATTGATTGTAGCTTTTTTGCCATCTAAATCTTTAACTTCTTTTTTTGTATTTTGTAGCTTTTTAATAACTTCATCAGCATTTTCACCAATCTTCATTGGATTGCCATTAACATCTAATATAGCCTGTTTAACTCTCCCAGAGCTATCCTTAACTTCTTCTAATTTACCTATAATCTTTCCGCTTGCATCAACTATATTATTTTTAGTATCTAAATAAGCATTCCTTATAGCAAGATTAGCTACATTAACTCCATCTTGTGTCATTCGCCAGCTAGCAACTTCCTTTTGTAAAGTCTTAGCATCCTCTTTAGTCATAGAAGCTATATTATTGCTATTAAGGTCATATAATGCTTTAATTTGCCCAGTCTTTTCATCTATATTAACGTATAAATTATCCCATGTTTTAGTAGTAGTATTATACATTGTATGATAACCATCTTCAGTTATTTTATTTAAGTTCTTATAATGATTTTCCGCTTGTATAAATCTTTCATAGTAAACTTTATCACCATTTGCTAATATTTCACCATTATACTTATTAATTACTCCAACAAGGTTCTCATTTCCACTTATAGCAGCATTATATGAATTATCCCAGTACTGTTGATTTTTTTCTAACTGTTGATTCTTACTTTCTTCTAATCTTGCTATTGTTTCATCTACATACTTCTTATCTTCTTTAGATAGCTTGTCATATCCTTGCATAGATTGAGCTATTAAAGTATCATATTTAGTTTCAATAGCAATTCTTTCTTCTTCATATTGATGATATCTTTGTTGTAAAAGATCAGATGCACCTTGTGCATCTAGTGTTTTTAATCTATTTAAAAACTCTTGTTGAGCATATTCTATTTCATAAGAGTTATTTGCTTGTGCTTCCAATTCAATTTGTTTTATTTTATTATATCTATCCTGAATAGCAGTCATTTCTTCACTAGTTAAAGCTCTACCTTCAGCAAATGCTTTTTTCTCTATATCATTTATTTCATTTCTAAGATTTTCACATTTTTGAAGTTCTTCTGTAGTCCTGTTATTCCACCATTCAGTTAATGCAGCTTCATTTTCATCTATTGTTCCATCAATAGAAAATGCTGAATTTAATCCATCTTGTAATGTTTTGTTTTTAGATTCTATAGCATTTTTTGCACCTTCTAATGCACTATCAACTCTACCTATTAAAGCTTTACCTTCAGATTCAGAAAATACTCCATCTAAGTTCATTTCATGTAATGACATACCAAATTCATGTACATCTGTTGTCATAGATTTTACTTTTTCCTGAAACTCACTTGATATTTTACTATTAAAATCTGAATATACTAAGCCTAACTCTTCAAGCTCTGCTCTAGACTTAGCAGTACCACTAGTAAGACTTAACATTGCTTTTTCCATGAAACTTAAATCTTCTGATGCTGTTGTTACTTTTGTATTCATAGCATCTTGATATTCATTATATGTATATATTCCAGCACCTAATACACCAATAGCACCTGCAACTAATGGTATATTACTACCTAATAAACTTAATGCTTTTGTAGCTCCACCTATTCCTTTTGTCATTATTGTTGTATATTTTTCTGATGAGCTTAATGTTTTAGATAATTCACCTATACTACCTACAATTTTACCTATTCCACTTGTGAAACTACCTACAACTTTTAATGCTCCACCTGTAGCTGTTGCAAATAGACCCATTCTTATTATAGCTTGTTGAGTATCTTCATCTAAACTTCCAAACCATTCTATTAATGCAGTTAAGTGTTCTATTAAATCATTCAAATGTGGAAGTAACTTTTCTCCTACTTGTATGCCTAATCCTTCTAAAGCACTTTTCATCTTTTCAATATTACCTTTTGCATTATCTTGCATAGTTTGTGCCATTTTATCAAGCGAACCATTAGAATTTTCTATTTTTGTTGAAAGCTCTTGTAATGATCCACCACTTTGCTCAACTAATTCTATAAATTGTGATAAATAGTTTTGTCCAGCTATATTCTTAGCGTGGAATGCTTGTTGTTCCTGATCAAGTTCACCAAAAGCCTTATTTAATTGACCTAAAACATTCTCTAATCCTAAGAATTTGCCTTCATTATCAAATACTGATATTCCTAATGCATCTAGTGAGTTAGCCGCTTCCTTTGGTGGCTTTGCTAATCTAGTTAACACCGTTTGTAATGCTCGACCACTCTCGCTACCTTTATATCCAGCATTTGCAAGAATACCAAGTGATGCTGATAGTTCATTAGTATTTATACCTAATGTCTTTGCCATACCACCTGTTTCAATAAATGCTTCCATCAAAGAATCTATATTTGTGTTAGTTAATGTAGATGTTTTTGCTACTTGGTCTAAGTATTTATCTAAGTAACCAACTTCTAGTCCAAGTGCAGACATAGAATCCGTAACCAAATCACTTGTTCTTGCGAGATCTAGATTTCCAGCCTCACTCAATCTTAAAACTGGCTCTAATGCAGTAAGCATAGTTTGAGTGTCCCATCCAGCTAGTGCCATATACCCTAGAGCATCTGCTGCTTGAGTAGCACTTTTAGAAGTTGACTTCCCCATCTCTTTAGCTTTTTCTTCTAATAACTTTAAATCATCACCAGTTGCACCTGAAATTGCCTGTACATTAGACATAGCTGACTCAAAGTCAACACTAACCTTAGTAGCATATCCTGCGAATGCTACAATTGGAGCAGATAGTCCTATCATAGCATTTCCAGCACTATTTATCTTTTGTCCTGCACTATCTAGCTTAGAACCTAAATTTTCTAATTTTTCACCTGCTTCAGCTAGTTCTTTTTTCATTTTATTTGTATCAAAGTTATTGATAGCATTATTAGTATTATTAATTTCTTCCGTCAACAATTCTAGCTGTGCTTCAGTTTCTTTTACACCATTTTCAGCATTCTTAAGTTGATTTCTATATGTATTTAACTGCTTTTCTGCTTTTTGTATTGATTCAGTATTTTCATCTTCACTAGCTTTAAGTTTTTCTAACTCTTGTGTTTTCTTAGTAATACCTTGTCTAGCAGTTTCCATTTGCTTTTTATATGCTTCTAGCTTTGATGTTTGAACAGTCATTTTCTGTTCTAATAAACTTAATTTCTTTTTAAGACTATCTAAGTTATTATCAAATCCTTTGCTACTTTTAGATGCTAAGTTATATTGAGTATCTAATGACTTAAGTTCTTTATTTAAAGCTCTAATCTGTGTTGTGGCACCTTTATCTTGTACTCCTAGCGTAACCAATAATTCCTCATTAGCCATTTTAACACCTACTTTTATATAACTTTTAATACTTCCGTATTTTCTTTAAATGTATTTTCACTATTTTTTCCTTGATTTTTATATAAATCATTATGAATATTTATTTGAGATATAACTTTTCTTAAAGTTGAGTTCCAAAACTCTCGTTCTTGTCTATTTAAAATAGTTGTATACACATAATAAAGCCAATCTATATCTATTTCTTTACTTTCCTTTTTTGTTTTTGTTGAACTTTTTTTTTATTGTTACTTACTTGTGGCATTGAAGCACTTACTAACTGTATTACATCTAACGTATGACTTAATAAAAGTCCAATAATATCAAATTCAAATAATTTTTCACCTATCGGAACTTCTGGATCATCTTTTGGTCTAATACTTGAAGCCATGAAATACAGTAATGCTTTATCATCATATTTATTAATCAAATGAATAGCATTTAAAAAACCCATGCCTGATAATTCTTGAAATAAATTAATTGAATTCATGTCAAAACACATAATATATTTTTTATTTCCTAGAATAATCTCTTTGCTTTTCTTAGTTAAGTTTCCCATTAAATTATTCCTTTCTATGAAATAAGCCAGCAAAACGCTGGCTATAATTAATTATTCTGTTGGTTTTTTAGCTTTAAATTGAACTTTTGTAAAGAATTCATTAAACTTTTTATTAACTTCACCAGTATCTGATGATGTTTGTGGTAGTGTTGAAGAATCCATAACAAATTTTAAAACACCAGTTAAGTCTACATCAACCCCACTATTAGACTTAGTCTTAATTTTACCTGTCATAGGAATAGCTTGACCTGATAAACTATCTCCAACAAAATTAAATGAATCTGTTTTAGTTTCACCATTTTCATTATCTTTAGTTAATTTACAGTTATAATATACAATTCTATCTTTTGAACCATCAGAATAATTTTTCTCAAATAAAATTGCTACTTGTGGAGCAACAGCAGTTGTTTTATATTCTAATTCACCAGTAGCATGACTTTGACCAGTTAATTCAGCTTCAATGGCTCTTGTTATATTAGAAAACTCTAAAGATAAATCAGCTCCAACTAATTCTTTTATATATATATTTCTTAAGTTGTCTGCATAATTTGAACCTTCTGCATATGTTTCAGTTATAGATAATGTTTCTAATCCTTTTATCGACTTTGGATCATCAAAAGCATTATTAGTTGTGTTGAATACAGCATAATGTGCATTTGATATTCCAGTTGCTTTTTTACTCATATTTTATACCTTCTTTCTTTAAAATCTTAATTATGTAAAACTATTGCAAAAGTAATTGCAGTACAAAAAAAGCCAGTATCATTTGCAACTGTAGATGCTACTGACTTTCTCATAAATCCTGCTTTTTGCATAGCTATAATTATATCTTTTTTATTTTTTTCTATATTAGATTTACAATATAGATTAATCATAACTGTATATTTTGTTGCCTTTTCTTCATTATCTGCGCTCCAAGATGGTATGGCTGTATAATTATATACAATACACTCATTTTTATCAGATAATCTAGTTATAAAGTAGTTAGGTAGGTCCATATCACTTAAAGCATTTTTTACTAATGTACTTATCATTTCATAGCTTCCCTAATTTCTTTTCTTATTTCTTTTTTTAGTTCTTTTAATACACCTTGTTCTAAATTTTCTATTGCATTTGTAAACCAAAACTGATGCATATTAGTATATATAGAAGTAGGATACCCCATCATGAATTGATGATAACCATAATGGTGGAAATATAAGTGTTTCCATTCTTCCCATGGAGCAGAATCATTTTTTAATCCAATTTCAACAAAATAATTTCCATTTCTATATTCTCTTGAGTCTACTTTTCCTATATAGTTATATCCTTTATTAGAAAACTTACTTGCTTCATTTCTTAGTCCTGATTCAACTGTTTTAGCTACTTTATTTACAGATTCTTTAGCTTTTAAATTAGATAATTTATTTAATTTATTAGTTAATGAGTTCATTCCCTTTAAAGTTATAGCCATTATTCCCATCCTCCAATATTTATTTGGATATACTTATTTTCTTCTCTTATATTAGACATATTAGCTATCTTATACAGTTTATTATTATATAAGACTTTATACTTGTTAGTATCTTCAACATCAAAGTTATTTAAGTGTTTAGGAAATCTAGCTGTAATAGTTTTTGTAATAGATGATCTATCTCCATCTTCAACATCCTTGTTATATGAAGTATTTTTTCTAATTCTACCTTTTGTAGTCCAAATAGTTGTCCAACTTTCAGTAGGTATATTATCATCATCTATACTCTTTTTTAATTCTTGTATTTCAAATCTACTCTTAAAATCTCCAGGGTTGATTGTGTACATAATCTACAATAAATTAAATGAATGCATATTTAATATACTTTCAACTATTACATTTACAGGAACTCCATTATTACTATCTAACATAAACTGCCTTCTATCATACATATCACTACACAAGCATAAAAGAGCTATAGTTAAATCTTCATATTTATCTAATTTTTCATCATCACTTATGCCTGTTCTATTCTTAATAAAGTGTTTACTTGAATCTAATAATAATTGAACTGTTTTATCTTTTTCTTCAGGTGCATTAATATAATCTTTAATCATTTCTAAAGTAATTTCAGATATTTTCATAAAATCATTCCTTTTTATAAAAATAGGACAGATATATTATCTGACCTAAATATATTTATTAAGATTTCATTTTTAATCTAGCTATTTTATTTTCATCAGCTATCTTAGCATCTATTTCAACATATGCACATATACCTACTGCATATTGAGTTGCATATTTTTCCATTAACATTTGTATTTCCATTGATTTAGTCATCTTAACTGCATATCCTGAAGCATCCATATATAACATTACATTTTGACCTGCTGCTATATTTTTTGGCATACTATCTGATAAATAAACTGGTTTACCTAATATTGTATATCCAAATGGAGCAGTTACATCTGCATTTAATATAAATTGTCCATCAGCAGTTTTTAATTTTCTTAGAGCTTTTAATATATCTTTATGCATAATCCACATACAGTTCTTTTGATATGCTGAAGGTATAGCCATTTGTACATCTACTAAATCCGTAGTATCAAGTTTATCTTGATTTGCAGCAACTACTTCATTAGTAGTATTTATAGCACCTTGTATTTTGCCTGCATTTGCGATTAGCATTTCTTTTTCTAAAAATTCAACTATTGTTTTTGCAACCTTATTTACTATAAATGATCTAACATCAAAATTAGCTCTATTTAATAGCGATTTAGACATTTTAACTAATACACCTATTATTTGGTTAGTTAGATTTATAGTTTCAAATTGTGCTGTACTCTCAGTTAACTCTGTAAACTCATTTACATATGAAGCAGCTATAGGAGTTGCAACACCACCTGCACTACTTGACGTAGCTTTGAATTTAGGTAATCTTAATTCACCTGCTACATGATATATATCTGCATGATCTAATAATGGACATAACTCTTTTACTGTATCTATTATGTCAGATGCTATTGTTACTGGTATTATTCCACCATTATTCCCTGCTGTTAAGTTTCTTATCTCTCCTGTTGCTACAGCATCTATAAATTGTCTTTCTTCTTTTTCAACTTCTTCCTGCTGTCTTTCTTCAGTAGTTTTTTCAGAGTTACCAGTTGCTCCAGTTATATTACTTTTATCAAAACTTCTTAATTCTTCTTCATTAGCTATTACTTGCTCTAATCCTCTGATTTCTGATTTTATTTCTTCAACTCTTGATTTTTCCTCTTCTGTAAATGATCTAGTTTCCTCTTTTGCTTTATTTAATATGTCTTCCATTTCATTTAATAATGAATTTTTCTTTTCATATAGTTTTTTCATGTCTTATCTCCTTGTTTTAATAAAATTTTCTATATCAAAAAGAGCAGACATATCTTGATTTAAGATATTATCTGCTCTTCCTTCTATTATTTTATTAGATTTATGATTTTCTTCTTCTAATTCTATTGAAAATGCTCTAATTTCTGTATTAGTTTCATTTTCACTTCTATGCTCTACATTAACCATAGATCCAAAGTAAGCTGGAGTAGTTTTACTATCTAATAAACTTACTTCTATTAATCGTATTTCTTGTAATGTCCTTAATTTTAAACCATTATCCCAATTTCTAAAATTGTCTTTTATAGCTTGAAAACCATAGCTAAAACCACTAAATCCACCATTTTCATATGCTTTTCTAACTTCTTCATGATTTACAGTCGCATCTATTTTTAAACCTATATTATCTTCAGTTAATTTTAAATTTCCTTCATCTAGTGAACCTAAATTGATATTGTGATTATGATTTAATAAGAACTTTACATTAGAACCACTATTTAATGCTCTTGTAAAGCATCTAGGTTCAACTCTTTCTACAAAGTTATCACCTTTTCTATCTTTAAGTACTCTTGATGGTTTATCTGTTATATTAACATATCCAGTTATATGTAAACTCCCATCATCAAGCAATCTTATTTCCATCTTCATTCACCTCCTTACTAGTTGAAAATAATGTACTATTACCAGATATTATTTCACCAGTGTTTGGAGTATAAAGTTCCTTAGTATCAGTATTATAAATTATATGACCTAAAGACATTTTTATTATATCCATACCTTCTATTGCATCTAAATTTTCTTGATATCTACATTCATTTGGTGTCATTATTCCACTTTCGATAGCAACTTTATAAGTTTCAAATCGTTCTTTTACATTACCTTTTAGTAGATCTCTTGTATCGAATGCAAAAAAGCATCCTTCTTCTTTTTCAGTTTCTAATAGCAATGTCTTGTTAAATGCATCTGCTAATTGTTCTAATAAAGGAATTATTGTGCTTTTTATAAAATTATTATATTGATCATTACTTGCAGTTCCATTTATAACACTTGCTGGTATTTTTAAAATAGACAATATATCTAAATCATTATTCTTTCTAGTATTTAGTATCTCTAGTTCAGTTGAAGTTTGACTTAATTCATGAAAATCTAACCCATCATTTAATATTATTGCAGTTGAGCTCTTATTAACATTTCTATTATATAGACTAGACCATGCTTCTTTTAATGCATCCATTGCTGCTTCTCCAAGTTTGTGAGCTGATTTAACTACACCTCTTTTTATTCCTCCAGCTGCGATATTATCACTAGAGAAAGCTAATGTATTATAAGTTAACTCTAATAGATTACTATTTTCACTTAATAAGCCTTCTCCACTTAATCCATCTAAAGTATTTTGTGTAAATATAACAAATTCATAAGTATCATAATATTTCCCATTTACTAATATTTTTCCATCCTTAAAAATAGGATCATAATTAGGTAAAATACTTACTTTTTTTGCGTCGACATAGTGTAAAGATTTAATATTATTTCTATATTTATTTACATATAAATAAGCATTTCCATATAGTATAAAATCTCTTACTAGAGCGTGTTTTATATGAAAACTATTAAGAGTATCTCCACTCTCTTTATTTAATAGATTTAATCTATAATCATCTACACTCTCGACTTTTCCATCAATTTCTTTATAAAATTTTATTTCTAAACTAGATACTAAATCAGCTATAAAACTAATTCCACCTTTAAGACTGGGTATCTGTAAAGCTATATCTTTTGTAACTATATCTTTTGAATTTTCTTCTCCATTTAGAACTTTAGATAGTTCATCTTGTGGACCAATATTTTTAAACTCTCTCTTTTCTTTTTTAAAGAATCTGAAAAATTTCAATTTATCATCTCCTTTCTAGCAAGTTTGAACTGCCCACGATTCCTCTTCACCTATTACAACTACTTGTTGTAATAAATAAAGTGCATTTACCATTGACATTACCATGTCTATTTTCCCATTACTTTTCTTTTTATTAAGATATTTATTAAGATTTGTATCTTCTGTTTGAACACAGTTTGTAAAGTTAATTTCTAGTAATTTATTTTCATTGTAAACAAACTTTTTATTAAGAATATATTCCTTTAGCCATTTAATCGGACTATGTAATACACTTGAATGTTGTCTTACTTCTACTAGATCATAATGTTCTTTTAAATCTTCTCTTGTAGAGTTCATATCTCTCAAATCATATCCGATGGATACTATATTTACGCCATATTTATCTTCTATAGACATAATAAAATCCCTTACAAAGTTGTAAGAGATAGTATCTTCACCACAATCAAAGCAGTTTCCTAATTCAATTTCATTATTATAATTAACTTTCTCTTTAGTAGATTTCTCTGATACTCTTTCAGTTGGTATAAATGCCCATGATTTGGCTAGTATTTTATCATTATAATAGTCATAACTAACCATGGATACTGCTGTATTATCATCACTACTTGCTAAATCTATGCCTAAATATACATCTCTTCCATTCCAATCTATTTCTTCATCTGATTTACATGCCTTTATTTGTTCAGAATTTATATAACCTTCTGTTCCTTGCGATTTATATTGAATATTATTATGTTTACAAAGATAATTTTCTCTTTTACTTTCATATTCAATTGCCATAGCTCTTTTTTTAATTATTGATTTAAATATATCATTATTATTAATTGAAACAGGATTAGATTGATATATAACATTATCATCAGTTCTCCAATTAACTCTTATTTCTTCGTCAGGTTCATATAATAATGCAAAGTATCTTCTATCATCTGTCATTCCATCTAATGTTTTCTTTGCTATATCTATCTCTGTAAGCATAACATTATTATCGTTTGGATATTGAGTACTAATTACAATACCTAACTTATCTTTTAGAGTTATTTGAGAAGATCTCATTGCCTCCAATGGATAATCAGGTAGCAATCCAGCTTCATCTATATTAAATACTGCTGCTAATTTACCATCTAGGCTATCATTACTGTATGCTAGAGGTGTATATTCACTCTCAGTAATATTACACTTAATAATATCATTATTTATTTTGAACTTTTTTTTCAATGCTGGACTACATTTTATAATTTTTCCTACTGCAAGTTTTAACTCGCAAGATAATTTATAGTTTGGTGCAACACTAAAAAATCTACTAAATTCAGGTTCAATAATTAAACAAATAATAAATATTATACCTGCTGTAAAAGTTTTAAAGTTTTTTCTTGAAATCTCTAATAGTCCTGTTTCATAATATCTGCTATTATTTTCTCTATATCTTGTACATAAAACTGCTATTATAAAGAACCATTGGTAATCTTCTAAGCTATCATACATTGAAAGTCTTGTATCTGGATGTACCATAAGTTCAAGTATTGTACATATTAAATCAAAGTCTGATTCATCAATATAGGCTTCATCATCTAAACCATCTACAATATCTATCCAATGCTTAGCTTGTTTCTTTACATATCGACCTACTTTATTATCTTCGTTGTTAATACACCAAATGGCATATTTATAAGCCTTCGATTCTTTTATCATTTTCTATTTTTCAATGCCTTTAATAATGGATCTTCTTCTGCTTGTTTATTTTTCATATCGATAACAGAAAGTTTAGCACGATCAGCAGGACTTAAACCTAATCTAATACTATTACTTAAATACATAGCATGAAAATCTTTGTAAATATTGACTGAAGGATTTTTATAAAACTTCCCATTATCATCTGTAAGAACAGTTCCATGTTTTCTTATAAATTCATTAGCATCATTCATACTAATAATACAGAATACAGTAGACTTTATAATTTCAATATCTAAATCATTTAATATATCACTACTTTTTAGATGCTTTACTATAAACTTATACAAATCTTTTTCTCTTTTAGTAACTAAATCAGAGGGACATCTATAAACTAATTTACCAACACCTTTGTATTTTTTTTCAGCTTCTTCTCTAGCTTGTTTCTCTGCTTTAGTTAGTTTTGAACTTCCACATAAAGCTACAGGTTTAGCTGGTCTACCAGCCATAAATTATCACCCCTTCCAACTAAATTATGTGAAAAAAGTCATTTTCCGAATTTTTTACGAAGAATGGAGGCCAAGTACTCGTGAAATAAGCTATAAATCATACCCTATTTACCCTAGGGGGGATGCCTATCCTATCTTCCCACATTCTCTTCATCTCTCTTAATTCTTCTTGAACTAATTTCTTATTATCTTTGTATAATTCATGAATTAATTTATGCTTTTCCTTGCTTAATCCAATTAAATTTTCTTTTTCATAAGCTAAAGCTTCATCTTCTAATATCTCAACTATATGATGTACATCTGTAGCTTTTACTATCTTTCCTTCTTTGTATAAAGTATATAAACATATATGATTACAATCCTCTAACACCTGCCATCTAGTAACTCTCCATTTATTGCCACCATATATATCGCTATCAACTCTGCCTTTATTTTTCTCTAGCCTTCGTTTCTTCTTAGCGTTACATATATGATCCTTACTATGTACTCTCATACATACAGAGCAAGATATTAATCTAGCCATAATATTTCTCCTATTGCAATAAAAAAGGCAAGTCAGTTTATTACAATATATAATCAACTTAACTTGCCTTTTTTATTTAGCTTATCATTTTGTTATATCAGTTTTTAAAGAGGTACTTCTAATTATGCGTTTAGTGAATATCACATCTTTCGACACTACTATATTACCTTATTTTTATATGTAGTTTCCAGTTCATTTTTTCGTCATTTTTTCGTCATTTTTCCGTCATTTTTTCGTCATTTTTCCGTCATATTTAGCTACTTTTTTACTGATTCCATTCCATATTTCATAAAAGCTATTTCTTTTAATGCCCAGCGTTCGTATCTTCTAACTGTACTTTCTGTTAGATTTAATTTTTCTGCTACAAATTCATATGCTTCAAATTTATTATATCTATTATTATAAACATATCTAGTTTCAATAACTTTCTTTGATACATCCTCTAATCTATCTAATATGTTTTCAAATCGCTCCCTGTCACTTTCTAAATCTTCTATTTCATTAGATAGTTTTTCAATTTCTTGTTCTCTTTCTAAAATTAAATCATCTATGCCTTTTATATTTCTTGTTGTACTATTACCTGTCAGTCCTCTAGCTCTTCTACCTTCTAAGTCTTTACTTAGGATCTCTAAGTCTTTTTTTAGTGCATCTAGTCTTTTAACCTTATTACCCTCTTCTTCAACATATATCATTGCTTTTGCTATGTAGTCATTTTTAATATCCATCAAACTTTCCCCCTTTAAGTTATTATAATTTAATATATTTTTCTATCGTTTCTTTAGCTTCTTCAAATCCATTACAGACTACAGCTTTATATCCTTGCTCATTCAGTTTATTAATCCATTCTCTTTGTTCTTTGCTAGTTCTTCCGTTTCCATATTTCATTTCTATATATAAACCATGATAATTTTTTCGAGGAACTGGAAGGCATAAGTCAGGAACTCCCTTTTTTAAACCTTCTCTTTTCAGCTTCTTACCTTGATAATTACTTCTTTTGCCTTCGTTAGGTATATGATATATAAGTGATAACTCTGGATATATGCAGACATTTATATTACACCAGTCTATTAATGCCATTTGTTCTGTAGATTCGCTTCTTTTCATATTTCTATACATTTTTAATTTTCTACCTTTTCTATTTTTAAGAATCTAAATTCTTCATTTATTTTTTCTACTTCTATCTTACAACTTCCTAAAATTTTGCCTAGTTCATGACAGAACTCTGTTCTATTCTTTTCTAATTCTTCAAATTCATCTATATTTATACTCATACTTACGCTTATGAGGTCTTGTTCTTTATATTCTTTTATGCAATTTAAGATATTTTCCAATTTTATGTTCATTTTCTTTCTCCATTTTTGTACCTACTAGGAATATATTAATTTTAATTATTTATTTAATAAGTGAGTTATGCAGATCTGTATCATGCCTACTAATATCCCTACGAAGTATGTTGAATAATCAAATCTTCTATTTATCTTATTAAATATACACGCTGTTCCACTTGCAATCGTAAAATTTATTATAAATTCAAGCATAACTACCTCCTATCCTATTAAAAACTTTATTTTAATGAGTTTCCATAACTTCCATTTTATCTAATACTCTTTTTAATATCATATCGATAGTAGGATATACATCAACCATTAATCTACCTTTTCTATCTTTAAGCCTATTATTTTCTTGTTCTTTTGCTTGATTTTGCCATTTCAATATACTTATTTTTAATTCTCTCCAATTATTTTCATAATTCATTTTTATTTCATCCTACTTCCTTTTAAAAGTTTTATTTTAATGGATTTTATAAAATAATATTTTCAATCTTTGCTCTTTCTTCTAAAGACCTTTTATAGTTCTCCATATGTACTAATTGAGTATATAATACTTCATATGAACAAGAAGGTGTAAATGCAAGTGCTCCTTCTTTATACTTTTCTAACATATTAGATAATCCATTTATTCTTATATCCAATTGAAAATATTCTGCTCTAAATCTTTCTTTATAGTTTTCACTATTCATCATTTCTACTGTATCTATTAATTTCATAACTTCCTCCTATTTTAAATACTTGCTCAATTTATCCATGTCATGACCATTTGTACTCATTATTTTTGATGTTCCTTTTATTCCCAAATCCAATGCTCCCAATATTTCTTTTACATCTTCTAAAGAATTTATCTTATCCGTATCTATTTTAAATACCCTTTCAACATAATCTGTATCAATAGCACATGTTATCCAATTCTCGTTTAAGTTATCTTTCATGACTTCCTCCTATTTCCTTTAAAATTTTGATTTAAAGTCCCAGTTCTTCTCTAGCTTCTTCTGCACATTTTTC
>ENA-OWPF01000584-OWPF01000584.1-human-gut-metagenome-genome-assembly--contig:-NODE-584-length-39760-cov-9.174537_pt1 | contig 39760 bp, 40 predicted proteins | sample MGYA00248261_ERZ651840 | MGnify/ENA primary metagenome ERZ651840 (study PRJEB26924, sample SAMEA4378268) | human gut metagenome | biome: human gut; feature: human-associated habitat; material: faeces... | reverse complement strand
CAATCCTTGTTAATCGATAATTAAAATATGTGTCTAAGAAAATGGGTTCACTACACATTTGGAGCAGAAATAATCGGAGAAATTCCAGAAGGATTTCAAGATAAAGTTATAATTGGAAAAGAATACGATATTCATAAGGGGACAACTTTAGATAAAACTTTTGAACTTACAATAAATGATGGGAATTTCAAAGGAGAAAAAGCAAAAGCGACATTATTCGGGCTTAATGGAGCAACTATTACAAACAGCGGAATTTTAAAAAGCGACCCAGATGGAGAGACCGCTGAAGAATCAAAAGGATATACAAGATATCCAACTGTTTATATGGGAAATGGAAGTACTTTAATTAATGATGGAACAATAAACAATGTAACTCTAAATAGTTCTACTTTAATAAACAGAGGTACTATAACTCGTGAAGGAAATTATGCAGATAGTTCTTATACAATAAGAAAAAGTGTAGTTATGATAGGAAATAACAGCAAGTTAAAAAACTATGGAGAAATTATAGGGGGAGATAGTCTAATATTTTTTCATAATGTTATTGGGAACGGGGAATTTATTGAAAAAGGAGCAAAATTCACAATAGAAAACCACGGATTATTAAAAAGTAAAAGATATGATGTAATATATGGTAATTTAAATGGAGGAACTTTATATCTTAATAATACAGGAATAATTACAGCTGTTCAAAGACTTTTCAATATAGGTAACGGAGATTTAATACTAGAAAATAGTGGTTTTATTTCTCAAAAGGACGATAAGTATGGTTTGTCTGAGCCTGTAGATAACCATGGTATAATTGATATAGGAACACTTCAAAGTTATGAAAAAGATAATGAAGAAGCAGAATTTAAAAACTATGGATATTTAAAAGTAAGAAAGGAAATAGCTGGAACACTTGAGAGTGGAAAAGATAATGCTAAATTAGAAAATAACGGTATTTTAGTAATAGAAACAGGTAATTATAATGATAAAATTCCTGATTATTATAAAGACAATATTGTTTCTAAGGGAGCTATATTAAATAGTGATAATTTAGTCCTTATTAATGGTGGAGATGGAAAAAATGGAGATGATACAGTTAAAGATATAAGTGATAGTGGATATACAAACGAAGCAGATAATATGTTTATAAAAGATAAATCTTTAACTCTTAATCTTAAAGATAATACATTAAAAGGAAAAACAATAACTGCTCTTTCTCAAACAGCAGGAAATGTAATTTTAAACAATGATACTGATAAAGGTAATAAATTAGGAGATGATAGTTTAACTCTTGATAATACAACTATTATTGGATATTTTGAAAAAAATGGAACTCTTTTAAAAGTTGACGGAGATTTAACACTTGAAAAAGGTTCAGTAATTAATGCAATGGCTGCAAGAGATGAAAATGGAAATATTTTAAAAGATGCTCAAAATGTTATAGCAGTTGATGTTTATGGAAAACTTACTTATGATAATACAAGCCATATTTATGGAACAATTAAAGGTGGAAAAGAATCTCAAATCACTTTAAATGGGTCAGAAACAGTTAATAATAAATTAAATGCAAATGAATTAAATGAGGTATTTTCAACATCAGGAACAATAAATCTTGATAAAGGAAACTGGACTAAGGGAACAGGAAGCATTGCTCTTAAAGAAAATGGTAAAGTAAATATTAACAGTGGAAAAGGAAACTTAGCAGGATATATACATAATACAAGTATAGGAGAAACAAAAGCTGTTGAAAATAAAGTAGAAACAACTCTTGATGGAATGATTACAGGAAAAGGAACTTTAAATGTAAATAAAATCAAATTTGAATTAGGAAATCTTGAAATAGACAGTTTAAATGATACATTTACAATAGAAGGAAATAAAGGACTTACAATTGAAGGTGCAACAACTCAAGAAGATATTCTAAATAAAATTGAGTTATCAGGAGTATTTAATAAAAAATTAGAAAATGGAAATTTAGTTCTTTCTCTTAAATCAGCAGAGGAAATTGGAATTTATGACCCAGCTAAACAAAAACAATATGAAGAACTTATTAAAAACTTTAAAAATAAAAAGTTCTACGAATTAGTAAATACTGGAAATATAGAAGCTATAAAAGAACAACTTAATGTTCTTGATAAAGTTATGGAACTTCTTGGAACATCTGGAGTAAAAATTACAAGAGATTTAACAGGAGCATTTACAGATGCAGTTGTTGAATTTGATAAAAAAGCTGATAAAGGTCAATGGCTGACTAATGCAAAATATATCGGCTCTGACATGGAATACGACGGAACAAAAAATATAAACGGATATGACAGTGATATTAAATCTATGGTTGGTATGGCTGAATATGGAATTACAGAAAATACATCTCTAGGATTTGCTCTTGGAGGAGGAGATACAGAGATTGACCTTAAAACTCTTAATGGTAAATCAACTTCATTTGATGGAAACAACTATTATGCAGGAATTTATGCTAAACATTCTATGAATGGATTTGATATGACAGGAAGTTTAGGTTATACAATAAGTGAATTAGACGTTGAAAAAGGTGGAAGTGCAGATTCAAAAGCATTCACTCTTGCAGGATATGTTAAGAGAGATGTAAAACTTACTGATACTGTAAAACTTGAGCCTAATGTGTCATTTCATTTATCTATGACTATATTATGCAGGATAAAGCAGAAATGGGAGAAGGAATGACAATAGACAGTGGAAATTACCATATATTTGAAGCTGGAGCAGGATTAAATCTTGTTAAAGAATTTGCATTTGAAAAAGGAAGTTTAAAACTTAAAACAGGTGTAAAATACTCAATGATAAATGTTGAAAGAAACCAAGAAGTTACAGGAAGATTCTATAATGCAGATGTAAACTTAGGAAGTCCAGATATAGATGACAAATATGGAAAAGCTCATGTAGGATTTGACTATGAACATGTTTCAGGTTTCGGAGTAAACGGAAAATATGAAATGATGTGGAGTGATTCTGGAGACGATTCAAGAGTTACAGCAGGAATTTCTTACAGATTCTAGTTTTATAAATGTATATGAACAAAAATAAAAAATAAATAATAAATAATTTAGGGGCTGTTATAAAATTTTTGTAACAGCCTCTTTTAAAAAATAAAAAAGCAGGTGCTTTCACCATGCCAATAGTGTCTGCACCCACATAAAAATTATATAGTCAGAGACTAATATACTTTTTTAGATAATAACAGAAAAACTACTATTATCAAGATTAGGAAAATTGATTTTTTCAGTCCTCTCACCTCCTTTAACTTAATAAGGTTTGAGGAGGAAAACACTGGAAATATTATATCATTGATTTTATAAAAATACTATGGTATAATCAAATTAGGAAAATTGATTAAGAAAACACAAAGCAAAAAAGACAAGGGTCATGCCAATATTTAGCCCTAGTCTTTTTTATTTTTGTAAAATAATACTTTTTATTGAATATAATTCTTTTCAAATCTCTAATAATGTATTATAATATTATGAGAATATAAACGAAATTGGAGGAAAAAATGGAAGGGTTACTTACAGCTTTGTTATTTATCTTTGCCATTGCCCTAATTGTATTAGTTTTAATACAGCCTGACAGGAGTCGTGGACTTTCTGGAAGTATGGGAATGGGAAGTGCAAATACAGTTTTCGGATTATCAAAAGACGGAGGACCTCTTGCAAAAGCAACTAAAATTGTGGCAGCTCTGTTTATAATTACAGCACTTTTATTATACTTATACTTATCATAAAAAATTGAAGACGTGTTTTAGAGGCACGTCTTTTTATTTCTATGTTTTTAGGAGAAGATTTTATGAGTATGGGAACTCTTTTTCAAAATAATTATAATGATATAAAGCCTCTTTCTTTAAAAATGAGACCTAAAAAATTAAATGAGTTTATAGGGCAGAAAGAACTTTTAGGAGAGAATAAAATTCTTACTAACATCATAAAAAGCGGAAATATAAGTAATATGATTTTATTCGGCCCTCCAGGGTGCGGAAAAAGTTCTCTGGGAGAGATTATATCAAATGAGCTTGACTGCAATATAACAACTTTAAATGCAACTGTCGCTTCTCTTAATGATTTAAGAGATATTGTTTCAAAGGCAAAAAATGATATAGAGCTTTATGGCAGAAAAACAGTTTTATTTTTAGATGAAATTCACAGATTTAATAAACTTCAGCAGGACGCTCTTCTTTCTTATACAGAATCTGGAGTTCTTATTCTTATCGGGGCGACAACAGAAAACCCATATCATAATCTTAACAATGCTCTTCTTTCAAGATGTCTTGTCTTTGAGTTTAAAGCTCTTGAAAGAGATGATATAAAAGAGATTTTAAAAAGAGGAGAAAAATATCTTGGAAAAACTCTTCCTGAAAACATAAGAGAAATTATTCTGGATATTTCAAAGGGAGACAGCAGAATCGCCCTTAATTATCTTGAACTTTATTTTAAAAATCTCGGGAATATTGATGACAGTGAAGTTGAAAAAATATTTTCACAGAGAAAAGCCTCTTTCCATAAAGAAGAGGATAAATACAATATAATTTCAGCAATGATAAAAAGCATAAGGGGAAGCGACCCTGATGCTGCACTTTACTGGCTGGGAAGACTTCTTTATGGTGGAGAAGATCCAAGATATATTGCAAGACGTCTTTTAATTCAGGCAAGTGAAGATATAGGAATGGCAAATCCTGAGGCACTTTTAATTGCAGATGCAGCATACAATGCTTCTGAAAAAATAGGAATGCCTGAGATAAGAATTATACTTGCTCATGCAGTTGTTTATTTAGCTATTTCAACTAAAAGCAACTCATGTTATAATGGAATTAATGCAGTTCTTTCAGATATAAAAAACGGAGACCTTGAAGAAGTTCCGATTCATATATCTGACTCTGCAAGGGGATATATATATCCACATGATTATCCGGGAAATTTTGTTAATCAGGCTTACAGAAAAAAAGTAAAAAAATATTATGAGCCGGGAAACAACAAATTTGAAAACCAGATAAGAGAAAAAATTGAAAAATTATGGAAAAACAGAAAATAAAATTTATTTAATAAATTCAGGAGGAAATTAATGAAACTGATTAAGGCAGTGAGAGGAACAAAAGACATTATTGAGGGAACTGCCTCAAAATATTCATATATTCACAGAATGGCAGAAGATTTATTTAAATCTTATGGATATTCTTTCATCAAAACACCTATATTTGAAGAGACAGACCTTTTCAAAAGAGGAATAGGAGAAGCAACAGACGTTGTTGAAAAAGAAATGTACACTTTTATTGATAAAGGTGACAGAAGCATAACTTTAAGACCAGAAGGAACAGCTTCAGTTGTAAGAGCATATCTTGAAAATAAAATTTATGCAAAAGAGGAAGTTTCAAAATTCTTCTACTTAGGTTCAATGTTTAGATATGAAAGACCGCAGGCTGGAAGACAAAGAGAATTCAACCAAGTTGGAGTTGAAGTTTTAGGGGAAGCATCACCTGTTCTTGATGCAGAAGTTATTGCTATGGGGTATCATTTCTTAGAAAAACTTGGTATTACAGATTTAGAGGTAAACATAAACTCTGTTGGAGGGCAGGAATCTCGTAAAAAATACAGACAAGCTCTTTTAGATTATTTAATGCCTGTAAGAGAAGAACTTTGTGATGACTGTAAAAGAAGACTTGAAACAAATCCATTAAGAGTTTTAGACTGTAAAATTGATACCTGCAAAAAACATACAGAAAATGCTCCAAATATTATTGATTCACTTTCTGAAGAAGAAAGAACACACTATGAAACAGTTAAAAAATATCTTACAATGTTTGGAGTTCCATATGTTGAAAATCCAAAACTTGTAAGAGGGCTTGATTATTATTCAAGTACAGTTTATGAAATTGTTACAAATAAACTTGGTTCTCAAGGAACTGTTCTTGGAGGAGGAAGATACGACAACCTTTTAAAACAGCTTGGAGACAAAGAAATCCCAGCATTTGGATTTGCTGCAGGAATTGAAAGAATTATGATGCTTCTTAATGAAGTGCCAAACGAAAATCCTGAAGTTTATGTTGCATGGCTTGGAGAACAGGCTGAAGAATGTGCAATGAAACTTACAAATGATTTAAGAAAAGCTGGAATAAAGACAGCTGTGGACTTTGGAGCAAGAGGAATGAAAGGACACATGAAAAAAGCTGACAAACTTGGTGTAAATTATGTTATCATTATAGGTGAAGATGAAATTAACAAAGGTGTTGTTGTTTTAAAAGATTTTAATGCCAGAACACAAGAGGAAGTTTCACTTAACGAAGTTATAGAAAAAATTGCAAAATAATATATAATAATCTTTTAAGGAGAGGATTTAAATGATATACAGAACACATAATTTAGGTGAATTAAGGAAAGAAAACATTGGTCAAAAAGTTATTCTTTCTGGTTGGGTTGCTACAAAAAGAGACCTTGGAGGGCTTACTTTCGTAGACCTTAGAGACAGAGAAGGAATCACTCAGATAGTTTTCCACACTGACGTTGCAGATGCGAAAACTGTTGAGACTGCTCAAAAATTAAAAACAGAATCAGTTATAAGAGTTGAAGGAGAAGTTAGAGAAAGATTCAGTAAAAACATGAATATCCCTACTGGAGAAATTGAAGTATTTGCTACATCTCTTACAGTTTTAAACAGCTGTGATACTTTACCTTTCCAAATGACTGATACAGGTCTTAATGAAAATACAAGATTAAAATACAGATACCTTGACATCAGAAGACCTCAAATGATTCACAACTTAAAAATGAGACATAAAATGATTATGGCTATAAGAAATTATATGGATAAGGCAGGATTCTTAGATGTTGATACTCCTATCCTTACAAAATCAACTCCTGAAGGAGCAAGAGACTTCTTAGTTCCAAGCAGAACAAACGAAGGACAATTCTATGCTCTTCCACAATCTCCACAGCTTTTCAAACAGCTTCTTATGATTGCAGGAATTGAAAAATATTTCCAAATTGCAAAATGTTTCAGAGACGAAGATTTAAGAGCTGACAGACAGCCTGAATTTACTCAGCTTGATATTGAAATGTCTTTCGTTGAACTTGAAGATGTTACAAGAATAATTGAAGGACTTGCAAAAACAGTATTTACTGCTGTAACTGGAGAAACTGCTGATTATGAATTTCCAAAAATGGAATATAAAGAAGCTATGGAAAGATATGGTTCTGATAAACCTGACACAAGATTTGGTGTAGAACTTCAAGACCTTACTGATATAGCTGCAAAATGCGGATTTAAAGCATTCACTTCAACTGTTGAAGCTGGAGGAATTGTTAAAGCTGTTGTTGCACCAGGTGTTGCAGATACTTTCTCAAGAAAAATTCTTTCTGACTATGAAGAATATGTAAAAACATATTTCAAAGCAAAAGGAATGGCTTGGATAAAACTTACTGCTGAAGGAGTTAACTCTCCAATAGCTAAATTCTTCTCTGAAGAAGAAATGAAAGCAATAATTGAAAGAACTGGAGCAAAAACAGGAGATGTTATTATAATTGTTGCTGACAAACCAAAAGTTGTTTATGCAAGTTTAGGTGCAGTAAGATTAAGACTTGGAAAAGAACTTAACCTTTATAATAAAGATGAATTCAAATTCCTATGGGTTGTTCACTTCCCAATGTTTGAATATGATGAAGAAGAGGGAAGATACAAAGCTGAACACCACCCATTCACTTCTATCATGGCAGAAGATATGGACAGATTCCTTGCTGGAGAAATGGATATAAGAACAAATACTTATGACCTTGTATTAAACGGAAACGAAATTGGTGGAGGAAGTATCAGAATCCACAACCCTCAAGTTCAAGAAAAAGTATTTGAAAAACTTGGACTTTCTCAAGAACAGGCTCGTGAAAAATTTGGATTCTTCGTGGACGCATTTAAATTTGGTGCACCGCCTCACGGAGGACTTGCATTTGGAATTGACAGATGGCTTATGGTAATGCTTAAAGAAAATTCTATAAGAGACGTTATTCCATTCCCTAAAACAAACAAAGGACAATGTCTGATGACAGAAGCTCCTGGATTTGTAGAAAAAGAACAACTTGAAGAGCTATATCTTGAAAGCACTTACAAAGAAGAAAAAAATAATTAAGAACAATTTGTAAAAGAGATATTGAAATATTGTTAAATATATGATATAATCCTTTTAAAGAATAGAAGTTCTGGTCTATTCGTTACTTTCCTGAGGCTTTGGGCCTATGGTCGCTCAGGGGGTCGGCTCTGTTTTAACTAGCTTAGATACGTCACGAGCATTCAAATGTTACGGACCCTATATGGTTACTTTAACTGACTACCACTTATTAAAATGGCGACCAAAGCCAAGGGAAAAACGGTAGACTGGAGTTTATTCTTACTAAGGACTAATGAAAAGAGGTCCTTTTTTTATTTTATTAAAAATCTATTGATTGGAGAAAATATATGTTAAGAATTGAAAAATACATAGAAGAAGTCTTTATGACAGCAATACACAAGCTGTATCCTGATAAAGAATTAAAACCAATAGAAATATCAATTGCTACAAACGAAAAATTTGGTGACTTCCAAACAAACTTTGCTATGATGAACTCTAAAATAATAGGGGGAAATCCTAGAAAGATAGCTGAAGAAATTGTCAATGAAATTGGAACTTGTAATCATCTGATTGAAAAATTAGAAATAGCAGGGCCAGGATTTATAAATATATTCTTAAAAGATGAATATCTTGGAGAATATGTTTCTAAGATGACAACAGAAAAATTTGAATATACAGAACTTAATACAAAAGGAGATGTAATTATCGATTACTCTTCTCCAAACATTGCAAAAAGAATGCACATTGGACATCTTCGTTCTACAATAATTGGAGATGCTGTAAAAAGACTTTACAATTTCTTAGGATACCACACTGTTGCTGACAACCATATCGGTGACTGGGGAACTCAGTTTGGAAAACTTATAATCGGATACAGAAAATGGCTTGATAAAGAAGCATATGAAAAAAATCCTATTGAAGAACTTGAAAGAGTTTATGTAGAATTTTCAAAAGAAAGCGAAAATGACCCGTCTCTTGATGACTTAGCAAGAGAAGAACTTAAAAAACTTCAAGACGGAGATAAAGAAAATTATGCTCTTTGGCAGGAATTTATAAAAGTTTCTTTAGACGAATACAACAAACTTTATAACAGAATGGGAATAACTTTCGACACATATTACGGAGAATCTTTCTATCATAATATGATGCCTTCTGTTCTTGATGAACTTGTAGAAAAAGGTCTTGCAGTGGAAGATCAAGGGGCAAAAGTTGTTTTCTTTGATGAAAAAGATAATCTTCACCCTTGTATCGTTCAAAAGAAAGACGGAGCATTCTTATATTCAACTTCTGATATTGCAACTGTAAAATTCAGAAAAGAAAATTATGATATAAATAGATTAATATACCTTACTGACGAAAGACAGCAGGATCACTTTAAGCAGTTCTTTAAAATAACTGAAATGCTTGGTTGGGATATTGAAAAAATCCATATCTGGTTTGGAATTATGAGATTTGCTGACGGAGTATTCTCTACAAGAAAAGGTAATGTTATAAGACTTGAACAGCTTCTTGATGAAGGTAAGAAAAGAGCCTTAGAAGTTATCGAAGAAAAAAATCCATCTCTTTCTGATGAAGAGAAAAATAATATTGCAGAAGTTGTTGGTGTAGGAGCAATTAAATATGCTGACCTTTCTCAAAACAGACAAAGCCCGATTATTTTTGAATGGAATAAAGTTTTAAGTTTTGAAGGAAATACAGCTCCATATCTTCAATATTCGTATGCAAGAATTCAGTCTATAAAGAAAAAAGCTGAAGAAATGGGAAAAGTTATAACTTCTGATACAAAAATTGTTATAAAAGATAAGATTGAAAGAAACCTTGTTACTTTCCTTACTCTTTTCCCAACTATGGTTTTAAAAGCAGGAGAAACATATAAACCAAATCTTTTAACAGATTATCTGTTTGACCTTGCTAAAAAATTCAATACATTCTACAATGCATGCCCTATCTTAAACCAAGAAGATGAAATATTACTTTCAAGACTTCTTATAGCTGACAGAACAGCTGAAATCTTAAGACAAGGTCTTGACCTTTTAGGAATAAGAACTGTTGACAGAATGTAATAATTATTTATTTTCTTTGTACAGACAAAATTTAATGAATAAATTAAAAATGTAATTAAAAAATGAGTTGATGTAATTTTTTACAACAGCTCATTTTTTTCATTATTTTCATCTCTAAGTTTTAAAATAAAATTTCTGACATTAAAAATTATTTCGTAATTTATGCAGCGAGCTGAACGCTGAAAAATGATATGTTTGAACGAAGTGAGTTTGTCATTTTTAGTGAAGCAAGCAAAATAAATAGAAAAAATTTTTACGGAAGAAATTTTATTTTAGAATACCTTAATTTCTTTTTTCATAAACATAAGTTCAATCTCGCTGTCTTTTTTAAAGACTTTATTTTCTCCTCTGTTTAAAAGGTCAACTAAAAATTCCACATTATTTTTTACAACAGTATATCTTATAATATTTCCTGTTATCATAAAATCTTTTATGCAGGCTTTTGTTGTACAGAAATTTTCTTCTTGATAATTTCTTCCCTCTTCTCTCACATAGATTGATTCTGGACGTACAGCAATTGTTTTTCCTTTTATGCCGAATATTTTTTCAGCATCTTCACCTTTAAAAATATTATAGTTTCCTATAAAATCAACCATAAATTCATTGGCAGGATTTGTATAAATCTCTTCTGGAGTTCCAGACTGAGAAATTTCACCTTTATTCATAACGAATACCCTGTCTGAAACTGCAAGAGCTTCCTCTTGGTCGTGAGTTACAAATATAGTTGTTATCCCTAAATGCTTCTGGATTTTTCTAAGCTTATCACGTAAGCTTTTTCTTATTTTTGCATCAAGGGCTGAAAGAGATTCATCAAGCAGAAGTATTTTTGGTCTTGTAATCAAAGCTCTTGCGAAAGCTACTCTCTGCTGCTGTCCTCCAGAAAGTTCGTTTGGATAATAATTCTCTTTCCCGTTAAGCTCAACCATATCTATAATATTTTTTATTTTCTCATCATAATCTTTTTCTTTTTTCATTTTAAGTCCAAACTCTATATTTTCCCAAACTGTCATATTTGGAAAAAGAGCATAGTTTTGGAAAACCATTCCTATATTTCTATCTTTTGGAATAACATTTGTCATATCTTTTTCATCAATAAATATTTCTCCGCTGTCTATTGAATTAAGACCAGCAATACATCTTAAAAGTGTGCTTTTCCCACATCCTGACGGTCCAAGAAGTGTTATAAACTCCCCCTCTTCAATATTAAGATTTAATTTTTTTAATACTTTTGTATCACCAAATGATTTTTCCAAATTTTTTATTTCAACAAAACTCATCTATTAATCCTTCCTTTTCACTTTTGATTTTGATATTTTTTCAATATTCACTGCAATAAATGTCACTGCAAATATGAAAAAGAAAAATAAAGTTACCATTGCACTGGTAAAATGTCCGCTCTTTCCTTTCATGTTATAAAGATAAACTTGAAGAGTTTCAAAACTTCCACCAATAAGAAGGTTGGCATACATAAATTCTCCCAAAAGAATAGCAAAACTTAAAATACCAGAACTCATTATTCCTTTTTTTAGATTTGGAAGAATAACATATATAAATGCTTCAAAGTTTGTTCCTCCTAAAATATTTACAGTTTCCACAAGACTTTTCAAATGAAGCCCGTCAAGACTGTTTTTTATTCCTCTGTAAATAAAAGGAAATGCTACTGAAAAATATGCTCCGATTATTATTAACGGAACTCCAAAAATTTTAATATTTATTCCCGAATAAACATTTAAAAGCCCAACTGCAAGCACAACTGCAGGAACCATAAAAGGCAGAAGAGAAATAAACTCTATAACTTTTAAAACTTTTGGAAAATAGTATGCTGATATTACTATCGACGGAATTATCACAAACATACTCACGAATAAAGAAACAATTCCTATTGCAAAACTTCTTTGAAGAGAAGCAATAAATCTTGTGTCAGCAAAAAGTGCTGCAAACCATTTTAGTGTAAATCCATCAGGAAGAATTGTTGCCCCCCAGCTGCTGCTTAAAGAATAAAGAATTGTACCTAAAACAGGAACAGAAAGAAAAAAAAGAATTATTCCTGTGATAATATAATGTTTATTATTTTTTTCCACTTTTTATCTTTCCTCCTGTCTGAATCTATTATTCTGTACAAATTTTTCATTTATAAAAAATACAATTAATATCATAAGTATTAAAAGAACTGCAAGAGCAGAAGCCAGATTTGGTTTTAAAATTACATCACCAGATATTAAAGCACCTATTCTTATAGGGATAATATTATAATTTGATACCATTATCCCATAAGCTGTTGCATAAGCTCCTATGGCATTTGTAAAAAGAATTATTCCTGTCCCGATAACAGAAGATTTTAAAATTGGAAATCCTATTCTTCTCCAATAATCTAATTTTCCTCCTCCTAAAAGACTGCAGGCTTCTTTCCATCTTTCGTCAAGAGAATCAAAAGCTGGATAAAGAAGAAGTGTCCCTAAAGGAATTTGGAAATATGTATATACAAGAATAAGCCCGTACTGGCTGTAAATATCAAAACCTTTTATTCCTAATTTCTGAAGAAGAATTGTTGCTGCTCCATTTGCCCCAAGAATTATTATAAATGCAAAAGCAAGTGGAAGCCCTGAAAAATTTGACATCATATTTGAATACAAAAGAACATTTCCTCTTATTTTTTCATTCAGCCTGCTTATTGAATATGCCAGCTGAAAAGAAATTATCATTCCAAAAATTGTAGAAAGAGCTGATACTTTTATACTGTTGTAAAAACCTTGTCTGTAAAATCTGCTTTGAAAAATATATTTGTAATTATAAAGGGAATAAGCAGTATCCCCATCTGCTTTAAAACTTCCCTCTACAACTGAAATTATAGGTACAACAAGAAAAAATATTACGATTAATGCAAGAGGAATAAGAAACAATCCGTATTTTATTTTTTCTTTTGTTTTCCTCTTCATTTTTAGTACCCCCTATAGATACTTTCAGCTCTGTTTTTCATATCGCTTGTATCAATTCCTAAAATATATCCTATTATTGAAGCTACATAAACCTGTTCCATTCTGTGACTTAATTTCATATTTTCCTTATCATTTATTATCCAGAAAGGAATTTCAGATTCAAGCTCGTTTTTTCCTCCGTGCATTCCATCAACACTCATTCCATGGTCAGAAGTTACAATAACTGTATATCCTGCTTCTACCCATCTTGGAACAAACACAGAAAGAAGATTATCTGCTATTCTCACATTATATCTATATTCTTTGCTTTCAGAACCGTATTTATGCCCTGCATCATCAATGTTCATTGAATGAATCATTAAGAAATCTGGATTATATTTTTCTCTTATATGCTCTCCATCAAGAAAGACTGATTCATCTGGATAATAGTCAAGAGTGTAAAATCTTCCATGCTGAATATTTTTACTTTCATCATGTGTGTTTGTATCTGCAAGTTTATTAAATGGGGCTGAGTTATAAAGTTCACTCAGCCAGTAATATCCTGAAGCTCCTGTTGTAAGTCCAGCTTCTCTGCATAATGAAAATATATTTTTTTCTTTTGACATAACAGGAATTTCATTAGTTAAAATTCCATGTTCAACAGGCTTCTTTCCTGTTAAAATTGTTTCATACAAAGGTTTTGAAAGACTTGGCATTTCTGCAAGAACTTTTGAAAATTTTGCTTTTCCCTCTCTTTCAAGTGCTGTCATATATCCCATATATTCTGAATTTTTATAATTTAATCCGTCCAAAAGGACAAAAATTACTCTATTTTTATTTTCCATAATACTTCTTTTATAAAGCCTATTTGTTTACTTTATAAATTACCTCCTCTTGCCATAATTGAGAAATGTTTTCAGATGTTTTTTTCCATGCTTCAAAATCTTTTACAGGTCTTGCATTTTTATATTGTTCGTTTGGAAGAAGTTTTGCTTTTACATCTTCTGGAAGAACAACATTTGTTCTGATTGGTTTTGCATATCCCTCTGCAAGATTTATCTGTCCTTCATCACTTAAAATAAATTCTCTTGTAAGTTTTGCAGCATTAGGGTGTTTTGCATATTTATTTATTATTGTTGCATAACCGCTTGTAAGAGATCCGTCAGATGGAATTAAAACTTCAAATTTATCTCTGTCAATCTGGTCTCTGTAGTTAAGCCCGTTGAAGTCCCATACAAGACCAACTTCTACTTCTCCTTTTTCAAGGTTTGCAATCATTGGGTCATTTAAAAGAAGTCTTCCATCTTCTGCCATTTTTCCAAAATAATTGATAGCTGGCATTATGTTCCCTTCATCTCCTCCAAGAGCAAAAGCTGCTGCAAGAACAGAGTTTGTTGCTTGAGAAGCAATTCCTACAGCTCCTACTGTTACTTTAGCATTGCTTTCTCCAAGTTCTTTCCAAGATGTTGGAATATCTTTTACAAGTTCTTTATTTACAATAAATGCTATTGTTCCTGTGTATCCTATTACCCAGTGTCCATCTTTATCTTTTGCCCATTCAGGAATTTCTTCCCATGTTGTAGGTTTATAAGCCTGAGTTACACCTTGAGCTACTGCAACAGTTCCAAATTCATATCCAATATCTCCAATATCAGCTGTTGCATTTTCTTTTTCAGCTTTAAATTTTGCAATTTCTTCTGCACTTGACATATCTGTATCAACGTGTTTTAATCCATATTTTGTATTAATATCTTTCCAAGTTCCAACCCAGTTTGCCCAAGCATCAGGCATCCCGACACTGTTTACTTCTCCTTCAGATTTTGCTGCTGTTGTTATTTCTTCTAAAGTCATAGGAGCTTTTACTGCTGTCTCCTGTTTTGTTTCTTCTTTATTTCCACAACCTGCAAATGCTCCTAGAATTAAAATTCCTAATAATGTTTTTTTCATATTTCCTCCTATATTCTCATAAATAATTTATTATAATTCTTTATATTCTGCTTTTCTTTTTTCAAATACACAAAAATTTTCAAAGCCTGTTTCTTTTAATACATCTCTTGCTTTATCAAAATCCCTCATTATATCGAGAGCCCTGTGAGCATCTGAACCCATTGTTATTATTTTTCCTCCAAGCTCTTTGTATCTTTTAAGAATTTTTCTGCATGGATGTAAATCTCTTAAACCATATCTTAGTGCTGAAGTATTTATTTCAATTCCTATATTTTTTTCTATAAGTTTTATAAGAATTTTATCAATAAGTTCTCTGTGCATTTCAAAATTTATTTTTTTGTAGTCATCATAAACTGATCTTCCATATCTATTTATAAAATCCAAATGACCACACACACTTATTTCTGGAAATAAATCTATCGTGTTTAAAATTTCCTCAAAATATATTCTGTGTGCTTCATCTTTTGAATACTTTTCAAAAAATTTTCTGTCTGCCACGTCCATTCCTCTCACACAATGAAAAGATCCTATTATAAAGTCTATATCTTCACAATTAAAAATTTCATCATATTTACCTTTAAGCTGAGGCTGAAGACCAAGTTCAATTCCAATTTTTATTTTTATATTATTTTTATAAAGGTTTTTTAATTTTTTTAAAGTTTCAACATATGTTTTGAAATCAAGTTCAAAAATATTTATTTCATCGGGAAATTCTAAATCAAGATGATCTGTTATTGTAATTTCATCCATTCCAGTTTCAATGGCTCTTTCTATTATATTTTCAAGCTTTTCCATTGAATCTCCTGAAAAATTGCTGTGTATATGTGAGTCTGCCTTATACATTTTCTACCTCCTTTTCATGTGAAAAGTATATAACGTTGAAGTTTAAAAAATATTTATATTTTGTAAAATCTCTGTATAAAAAAAGAGGACTCGCTAAAGTCCTCTGTATAAAAATTCTATTCTATTTTTCAAGTTTTTTTAAAACAAGCCTTATTCCTTCAATATCAACTACTTGTACTTTTTCACCGACCTCAAGAGAGTCGCTGCTTTTTCCTGTCCAGTTTTTTCCATCAAGATAAATCTCATACAGCCCTTTGTCGTTTATACTTTTTACCTCAACAACCGTTCCTCTTATTCTGTCAATTTTGTCTTTTCTTTTCGCTTTCCAAGATTTTGCAATTTTTCTTGTAAAAAAGAAAAGTATTCCAGAAAGAATTATAAAAATATAAAATTCATAAAGAAAATTTTTCACAAAAGGAGATACAAGCATTGTAACAACTGCTGCCATTCCAAACCACACAGACACAAGTCCCGGCACTACTGCCTCAACTATAAAAAACAGCACTGCTGCCACAAGCCATATTAACATACCATCATCTCCCTTTATTTTTTACTTCATTTTATTTTTCAGCCGTTTCCTTTTCCTCTGTTTTTTCTTTTTCAAGTTCATTTATTTTTTTCTCAATTTTGTTTATTTTATTTGCCATTTCATTAATTCTTACTTCAATAGAATTTAATATCCAAAACTGAAAGTGATTTGATTTTTTTGTTTCATAAAGCATCCATATTATTTTTGTTATTCCAAGAAGAATAGCCAGATACATAGTAAGTTCAAGAGACATCTTTCTAAGAACTCCACCCATAAATAAAAGGGCTATTATCATTCCAATTAAAAGACTGTTTACTCTTTTTACCTGAGTATTATTTTTTCCACCGATTTTCCCGACAATCTGTCTTATTCTATCCTTTTCTTTTTCAAACTCTTTTAACTCTTCAAGTAAGCTTTTTTCCTCTTTTTCTTTCATATATACCTGCCTTTTTTATTTTTTACATTCCCCAGTCTCTTGAAAATTTAAAATTATTTCCCATTCCTCTTTTTGAAACATTTACAATAACAGGAAGTTTTCTTTTATATTGACTCAATTTTATTTTTCTTGTAATTGCATTTACAACTTTTTCATCATATCCCATTTTAATAACTTCTTCTGGTGTAAGTCTTTCTTCAATTAAATAATATAAAACTTCATCAGCTGTCTGATAAGAAAATCCTAGTTCCTGTTCATCTGTCTGTCCTTCCCAAAGATCAGCACTTGGTTTTTTATTTACAACTTCACTAGGCACTCCCATATATTCAGACAATGCCCACACTTGAGCTTTATATAAATCTCCTATCGGGTTAAGAGCTGAAGCTGAGTCTCCAAATTGTGTACTATATCCAAGAAGTATTTCTGTTTTATTTGAAGTTCCAAGAACCATTGCTCCTTCTTTAGCAGAATTATCAAAAAGAACACACATTCTTGTTCTTGCCATATAATTTCCTTTTCTAAGGCTTGACATATCTTCATTCATTGAAAAATAAGCATCTGCCATTGGAGTAATTTCAACTTTTTTGCTGTTAATTCCAAGAGCTTTCACTACAAGTTCTGCATGTTCAACACTTTCTCTGCTTGAAGTTTTATAAGGCATCATTACTGTATAAACATTTTCCGGACCAAAAGCCTTTGCTGCAAGAAATGCCACAAGAGCTGAATCAATTCCTCCTGAAAGTCCTAAAATTACTTTTTTAAATCCAGTTTTATAAATTTCTTCTCTTAAAAAATTTACTAAAATTTCTTCTGTTGTTTTTAAATCTAATTTAAGTCCCTCTGCTGCACTATTTTTCATTTTTTGCCTCCTGAGACAATAATTCTCTGTCCAAACCAAATTTTCCGAGTTTTGCTGCTCTGTAATCTCTTAGAAGTGTAAGTGTTGCCTGATGAACATTAAGATTTCCTCCCTTTTGTATCATCTGCATTCTTTTTGCGATATTTTCTATAACGTTTCCTGTCACTCCCTCAAAATCTTCATCAAGAAGTTTATATCTGCTTTTTAAATTTTCTTTAAGACCATATTTCATCATCTTATCAATAAGCTTGCAGGCAACATCATCAATAGGAAGAATATCATCTTTTATTGCTCCTGAAATTGCAAGATTAAATCCAACTCTTTCATCTTCAAATTTCGGCCATAAAATTCCTGGAGTATCTAAAAGCTCCAATCCCTCTTTAATTCTTATCCATTGTTTTCCTCTTGTGTATCCCGGCATATTCCCTACACCAGCACTGTTTTTACCAACAATTCTGTTTATTAATCTTGATTTTCCAACATTTGGTATCCCTGCAACCATTAGTCTTGTATTAACTTTTCTAAGACCTTTTTTCATCATTCTTTCTTTTTTTTCTGCAGCAACTTTATCTATTATAGAATAAAGTCTTCTCATATTAAATCCTGTCTCTGCACTAAGCTCAAGAACTTCATCAGCATCATTATGTTTTATAAAATAATCTCTCCACTGATTTATCTCTTCTTTTTCTACAAGGTCTGCTTTATTTATAACAATTATTCTCTTTTTATTTTTTGAGAAAGTTGCAATATCTGGGTTTCTGCTTGAAATAGGAATTCTTGCATCTACCACTTCTAAAACTATATCTATAAGGGGCATATTTTCTTTCATCATGTCTTTAGTTTTTTTCATATGTCCCGGATACCAGTTTATTTTTGTCATTGACATAAAATGTTCCTCCTATTCCTCGTCTTCGTAGTCGTCCTCTTCCTCATAATCGTCTTTAGCATATTTATTTACTTTTTCTTTTTTCTCTTCCTGCTCATTTCCTCTTACGATTATAACAAACTCACCTTTTAAAGTCTGTTTTTCAAATTTTTCTATAAGTTCTGTTGTTGTTCCTCTTATAATTTCCTCATAAATTTTTGTGATTTCTCTTACAAGAACAATATTTTTTACTCCCATAAACTCTTCTATATCTTTTAAAGTTTTCACAACTCTGTGAGGAGATTCAAAAAACATTATTGTTCTTTTTTCATCTGCAAAAGATTTAAGAAGTGTCTGTCTTCCTTTTTTCTTTGGAAGAAATCCTTCAAAAATAAATCTTCTCATTGAAACACCGGCAACTGAAGCTGCTGCTGTCATTGCACTTACTCCGGGAATAGGAACTACTTTTATTCCCTCATTTAAAGCTGCATCTACAACTTCATATCCCGGGTCCGAAATACATGGTGTTCCTGCATCAGTTACAAGTGCTACATTTTTTCCCTCTTTTAAAAGATTTACTATATTTTCAACTTGATGTTGTTTTGTATGTTCATCATATCTGTAAAGAGTATTTGTTATTTCCAGATGATTTAAAAGTTTTTTTGTAACTCTTGTATCTTCTGCAAATATATAATCAGCCTCTTTTAATATTCTCACTGCTCTCAGTGTAATATCTTCCAGATTTCCTATTGGTGTTGCCACTATATATAACATTAATTCCGCCTTTCCTTTTTAAAATATTTTTTATCATCAGAGCAGATTTCTTTTGGTTCGTTTTCTTTAACTGCTCAAAGAAAATGAATAAAATTTATTTTTGACTTTCTCTCTCTTTAAGCATTGAATCTATTGCAGCCTCTGCCTGTTGAAGCTGTTTATCCTGTCTCTTTGCAAGTTTTTCAGCTTCTTCTTTTCCAACTACATCATTAAGAATTCTTTTTTTGCTTTCTGCCTGCTCTTTTTCATCTATATTTGTAACAAGCCCGTCATAGAAAAGATAATCTTCATCTTCTTCTATAACTATATCAGGATTTATTCCTTTACCATGAATATTTTCTCCTTTTGGAGTGTAATATTTTGCTATTGTAAGTTTTATTCCATCTCCGTCTGGAAGCGGAAGAAGAACCTGTACACTTCCTTTACCGAAACTTTTTTCTCCCACAAGAAGTCCTCTCTTATAATCTCTTACAGCTCCTGCAACTATTTCAGAAGCAGAGGCACTTCCTTCATTAATAAGAATAACAAGAGGGAAATCTCCATAATATTTTCCTTCTCTCATATTTATAGTTTCTTTTCCATCTTTTGTTCTCTCGCTTACAATAACTCCCTCTTTAATGAACATTGAACCAATTTTTATAGCTTGGTCTATTCTTCCTCCGGGATTGTTTCTAAGGTCAAAAATAAGTCCTCTCATTCCATCTGCCTGAAGTTTTTCCAAACTTTTTGCCACTTGGACATCAACGTCATCTCCAAATTGAGTAAGTTTTATATATCCCACTTTATTATTAAGCATTTTACTGCTTACATTTTCAAGTTTTATTGTTTCTCTCTTAAGAACAATATCCTTTGTTTTCTTTTCTGATTCTTTATATATTTGAACTTTTACAGTTGTTCCGCTTTTTCCTTTTAAAAGTTTTGATGCTTCTTCCAGATCCATATTGTAAGTTTGGTTTCCATCTATTGAAATAAGTTTATCTTTAGGTCTTATTCCAGCTCTGAATGCAGGTGTTCCCTCTATAAGAAGTTCTACCATTACAGGCTCTCCTGAAGATTTTCTTATTATCATTCCAACTCCTGAATATTCACCTTTTATTTTTCCCTCAAGGTCTTCCATTCCCTCTTTTGAAAAATAATTTGAGTGAGGGTCATCAAGAGTTTCAATCATTCCTTTTACAGCTCCCTGCATAAGAATTGTCTTATCGAGTTTTTTATCTCCTACAAAGTTTTCCTGAATGATATCCATAATATCTGAAATCTCTTTCAGTTCTCTGACATTGCTCATAAATCCTGTTTTAACTTCTTTTTCTTTGGCTGACACATTTAAAGGCACAAGCATAATAAAAGCTGCTGCCATAAATTTCTTTAAATTTTTCATTATAATGCTCCCCCTAAGTTTTCACATAATTCAACAATGTTCTCTATATTTATATCTGCATTATCTTTCTTTTCCAAACCAAACAATGAAATATATTCTGAATTTCCTTTTCCACCTTTTATAGGAGAAAAATCTAATTTTTCTAAATACAATCCATGTTTTTCCGCTTCTTTTATAACTCTTTCAACTGCAAAAATCTGATTTTTTTTATCTCTTACTATTCCGCCCTTTGCTATCATCTCTTTTTCAACTTCAAACTGCGGTTTTATAAGTGCCATAAGTTTTGTATCAGCTTTAAAAAATTTTTTCAAAGAATCGAAAACATTTGTTATTGATATAAAAGATACATCCATAACAATAAAATCTATAGAAGAATTATTAATTTCTTCCAGTGTCAAATCTCTTATATGTTTATTTTCTATGGAAGTAACTCTTTCGTCATTACGAAGTTTCCAATCAAGCTGATTTGTTCCTACATCTACAGCATAAACATGCTCCGCCCCAAAAGATAAAGCACAGTCTGTAAATCCTCCCGTTGAAGAACCTACATCTAAAACTTTTTTTCCGGCAAAATCAAGCCCGAAAACTTTTACAGCCTTTTCAAGTTTTAATCCTCCACGGCTTACATATTTAAAAGATTTTCCTTTTATTCTTATATTAAGTTCTTTATCATCATCTATTTTTATCTGTGTTCCCGGTTTTTCTATTTTCATATCATTAACAATAACTATTCCTGCCATAACAGCTCTTTTTGCTTTTTCAATATCTTCAAAAAAACCGTTCTGCACTAAAAGAACATCAATTCTTTCTTTCATTTTCTTCTCCTGCAGGTTCAAAAATCTCACTGTCAACAAGATAATCTAAAAGCTGATTTGTAAGAATAAGTTTTTTGAACCCTTTTTTATCAACAGCTGCTATAAGTTTTGCTGTTTCTTTCACTCTTTTTGTAAAAAAATTATCCCCGATAGGAACTTTTCTTGTTTTTTTGTAATAATTTATAAGGTGTTTTGTATTTTTAAGTCTAAGCTCCATCTTGGCTCTTTTAAGTCTGTCTTTTATAACTCCTGTTGTGCACATAAATCTTTTGCTCACTTCAACAAGATTTTCTCCCATACAAAGAGCTTCTAAAATTTCATTTGCACCTATTGGATTTATTCTGTGATATTTTGCTGAATACATATCAGCTCTGTGAACTATGTGGGCTTCTCTTGTATTTGGAGCAATTTTTCCCCATCTTCCATGGTGGGATACAACAATGTGAGTAATATTTTTTCTTATGCTTTCTTTTATTTTTACTCCTGTTTGATTTTCAACTTCTGTTAAAAGAGAATCTGCTTCTTTTATAATATAATCAGGTTTCTTAAGCATCATTTGAGAATGTGACATTGTCTCAGAAGTTTTTCTTATACTTCCTTTACTCAAGTCGTGAATTATTACCCCGACTATTATTGCAAAAAAATCTATAAATCTTTTTGCTTCATCAAAATCACTGTAATCTCTTCTTATTTCATCAATGGATACTTTAAGCACATCATATGTATGTGCACTTACTTTTACCCCTTGGTCATCATGATTTTCAAGTTCACCAACCATATCATTGTTCACAAGTACGTTTATAAACTCTAATGCTTTTTCATTAGCTTTCCCCATTAATTTTACCTTCTATTCTTTCCACTAATTTTAATCCTCTTAATCCATACTCCTCAAGAAGTATTCCTCTTTTTCCATGAGGAACAGCTCCTGTTTCTATTCCGATTTTAATTATTTTCTTATTTATTTTTGAATTGTTTATATAATCTATAATTTCACTTCCAAAAGAATTTTCAAAATAACTTTCTTCCAGAACAATTATGTTATCATATTTTTCAAAATTTTTATTTATATATTCTGTATCCATAGGCTTTATTGAAGCAGCACTCACTATTGTTCCAGAAATTACTTTTTCTTTTAAAATCTCTTCCACATCTAAAATTTCTTTTAACATTGAGCCTGTTCCTATATACAGATTTTTTTCACCTTTTCTTATCTCTCTCCATTTTCCAAGAACAAAAGGCTTATCTCCTTCTATATCAAAACCATTCTCTTTAGAATATCTTATTCCTATTGGAGAGTTATAATTTTGTGAAAATTCAAGCACTTCTTCCAATTCCTTTTTAGTTGTCGGGGCAATAATTGTAAAATTTGGTATTGAAAGCATAAAAGCCACATCATATATTCCGTGGTGTGTCTTTCCATCTTCCCCGACAATTCCTGCTCTATCTATCATAAATCTCACAGGAAGATTCTGCAGAGAGACATCATGTATAAGCTGCCCCACTCCTCTTGAAAGGAATGTAGAATAAACTGCATAATAAGGTTTTTTCCCAGAAATTGCAAGACCTGCTGCAAAAGTTACTCCATGCCCTTCTGCAATTCCCACATCAATACTTCTTTCAGGATATTTTTCAAAAAATTCTTTAAGACCTGTTCCCTTTACCATTCCAGCTGATATTGCATAAATATCTTTATCTGTTTCAGCCATAGAAACAAGTTTTTCTCCAAAAATATCAGAATATGTTTTCTGCCCTTCAACTTTAAAAGGATTATAAGGGCTGACACCATGAAATTTTTCTTTATTTTCTTCTGCAGGCTTATATCCCTTTCCTTTTTTTGTTCTCACATGTATAAAGACAGGACCTTCTGTTTCCTTTGCTTTTTCAAAAATATTTAAGAGTTCTTCCATATTATGTCCGTCTACAACTCCAAAATATTTAAAACCTAAATTTTCAGAAATACTCATTGGAAGAAAGAAATTTTTTATAGAATGTTCTGCACGTCCTAAAGTATTTTTTACTTTTCTTCCAAATTTTCCCCTGTCAATTATATTTTTTACATCTTTCTTTACATTCATGTACATTCTGCTGGAAATCATTCTGCTGAAAAAATTTGAAAGAGAACCTACACTTTTTCCTATAGACATATCGTTATCATTTAAAACGACTATCATATTTTTTAAATTTCCCATATTATTAAGAGCTTCTAGTGAATGACCGTTTGCTATTGAAGCATCTCCCACTACAACTATTACTCTTACCTCTGGTTCTGCATAAGCTATTCCACAGCCGGCAGATAATGCACTTCCTGCATGTCCGCTTATAAAATAGTCTTCACTGCTTTCTTTTGGATCTAAAAACGGACCAAGTCCTTTGTAAGTTCTTAAAGTTGAAAAATTTTCCTCACGTCCTGTAAGAATTTTATAAACATAGCCTTGATGTCCTACATCAAATAAAATTCTATTTTTTTTACTATCACTAAAAACTTTTTTCAGAGCAACAGTAAGTTCCACAACACCAAGATTAGATGCAAGGTGTCCTCCGTTTTTTAAAACCACATCTATAATTTTCTCTCTTATGTCACTACATAGTTTATTTAAGTTTTCCAATGTCATATTATCCAAATTCATTGTTCTTTCCGCCTTTTTGCTATGAAATTAAATAGTTTTTAAAAATAAAAGCTACTATAACCCCTAATATCATACCCGCAAAAACTTCCAACTGTGTATGTCCCAACAGTTCTTTTAATTTTTCATCATGGAACATCTCACCGATTTTATCAGAAAGTTTATCCATCATTCTGTTTAAAACTCCAGCCTGTTTCCCTGCTGCACGTCTTATTCCCATTGCATCATACATTACAATAACAGCAATAATTACAGACACAGCAAAATAACCGCTCTCTTTTCCGTAAACTATTCCTGTACATGCAGCAAGACATGATACAGTTGAAGAGTGAGAGCTGGGCATTCCCCCTGTTTCGTAAAATCTTTTTATATTGAATTTTTTCTCTATAAAAATACTTGTCAGAACTTTATAAAACTGGGCAATAAACCATGCAATAAAAGTTACGTCCAAAATTTTATTTCCTAAAATAATTCCCGCTTCATTCATAATTTTTGCCTTCTTTATTTTTTATTATTTTATAGCATCTACTTCTAAAGAAATTTTTGGTTTTTCTGTATTTGGTTTATACAGAATTATTGTTTTTCCTATAATTCCAACAACTTCACAACCTGTTTTTTCTTCTATTTTTTTTGCAACTTCTGCTTTTTCTTCTTTTGAGTTTTGAAGGATTTTAACTTTTATAAGTTCTCTTGACTCAATTACTTCTAATATACTTTGAGCCTGATTATCTGTAAATCCGTCCTTTCCTAATCTTACCATAGGCTCTAAATCATGTGCTGCTTTTCTTAAAAATTCTCTTTGTCTGCTGTTCATTTTTTCTCCTCTTTTTTCTATTATAAATATTCCAATTTTTTACTTCTTACTAAACTTCCATCACTATTGGAAGAATTACAGGATTTCTCTTTGTTTTATTGTATACAAATTTTGCCACAGCCTCTTTTGTAAGATTTTTTATAGGCTGCCAATCCTTTATTTTTGTCTCCTCAAGTTTTGCAAGTTTTTCATTTATGTGTTCAACTGTTCCTTGAATTAATTCATCAGAATCTTTTGAATAGGTAAATCCTCTTGTAACTATTTCTGGTCCGGCAATTATTTTACCAGTTTCTTTATTTAAAGTAAATACTACAATTATTACTCCATCTTGTGAAAGCTGCTGTCTGTCTCTTAAAACTGTCTGTCCTATATCTCCCACACCAAGTCCGTCTATAAATGTTGCTCCTGCACTTACTTTTCCTTTTATTTTTACTCCGCTTTTTGTAATTTCTATTTTGCTTCCGTTAAGACCAAGAAGTGTATTTGCTTTTGGAACTCCTGTAGCTATTGCTGTTTCTATATGTGCCTTAAGCATTTTATATTCACCATGGACAGGCATAAAATATTTCGGCTTAATAAGATTTAGCATAAGCTCTTGTTCTTTTTTGCTGGCATGTCCTGATACATGAATTCCTGCAACTTTTTTAAATATAACTTCTGCATCATATTTTAAAAGATTATTTATATTTTTTGAAACTGCTTTTTCATTTCCGGGAATTGGAGTTGCTGAAATAATTACAGTATCACCTTCTTTAATTTTTGTGTGCTTATGTATGTTTTGAGCAATTCTTGAAAGAGATGCCATCGGCTCTCCTTGTGTTCCCGTGCAGAGAATTACAACTTTGTTGTCCTTTTCATTTTCTACATCTGAAAGAGCTATCATTGTATCTTTTTTAATTTTTAAATATCCCATTTTCTGAGCAACTTCAAAAACTTTCACAAGACTTCTTCCATCTATTGCAATTTTTCTGCCATATGATTCAGCTATTGTTACAATCTGTTGAAGTCTGTGAATATGTGAAGCAAAAGCTGCTACAATTATTCTTCCTTTTGCTTTTGCAAACTCAAGCTGAAATGCTGCTCCTACTGTTCTTTCTGATGGAGTATATCCTTCTACTTCAGAGTTTGTTGAATCTGCAAGAAGAAGATCTACACCTTTTTCACCAATCTGACCAAGTCTTGCAAGATCAGTTCCAAGTCCGTCAACAGGAGTTAAATCTATTTTAAAATCTCCTGTGAAAAGAGCTGTTCCTGCAGGAGTTGTTACAAGCACTGCATAAGAATCTGCTATTGAATGTGTCACTCTTATAAATTCAACATTAAAATATTTTCCAACTTTTACTTTTGAACGATTTTTTACTTCTCTCATTTTTGGAAGATCTCTCATTTTTAAATTTTCAAATTTTCCTTCAATAAGAGCAAGAGTAAGTTTTCCTGAAAATATTGATACCTCTTTATCTATTTTTTGATAAAGATATGGTATTGAACCTATGTGGTCTTCATGTCCGTGAGTGACAAAAAGTCCTTTTATTTTATTTTTATTATTTTCTACATAAGAAAAATCAGGAATAACTAAATCTATTCCAAGAAGTCCCTCTCCTGGAAACCCAACTCCGCAGTCAATTATTATTATCTCGTCTCTGTATTGAACAAGATTCATATTTTTTCCTACTTCATCAAGTCCTCCAAGAGGAATTACATACATTTTTTCCTCTTTAGAATCTTTTACTTCCTTTATTTCTTTAACCTCTTTTATATTTTTTATCTGATTTTGTTCAGAAAGCTGCTGAACTTTCTCTCTGCTTTCTGAATTTTTTGTTTTTCTTATTTTCTGTTGTCTTTTTACTGTTCTTTCTTTTTCCATTTTGCTCCCTGCTTCGTAAATTTATTTTTTTCCATATAGGGACAAATACTCATCAATAAACGCTTTAGCCACACTTCCGGCAACTGCTCCTCCGCTTCCTGCTCCTTGAAGAAGCACCACAAAAACTATTTCAGGATTATCAGCCGGAAAATATCCGGCAACCCATGCATGGGTTTCTTTAAACTGCGAATTCTGTGCCGATCCGCTTTTTGCAGCTATTTTTAAACCTTCGGTTCTTAGTATTTTTCCCGTTCCGTTTTTTTCTTCTACAACACCTATCATTGCATCTTTCATCATTTTATAATATGAAGAAGGATATTTTACCTCTATGCTTTTTACTTTTTCAGTTTTTTCTTTAATTTCTCCGTCGCTTACATAATCAACAAGTCTTGGTCTGCAAGCATATCCTCCATTAGCTAAAACAGAATAAGCTTGTGCCACTTGAAGAGGTGTTGCTGTCATATATCCCTGCCCGATTGCAAAGATAATAGTATCTCCTGTATACCAGCCTTCTTTAAATCTTTTTTTCTTCCATTCAGGAGAAGGAACAAGTCCGCTTTTTTCTCCGGGAATATCTATCCCTGTTTGTTTTCCAAATCCAAAATTTTTAACATTTTTTGTAATTACAGATGAGCCGTATTCATGAGCTGCTCTGTAAAAATATACATTGGCAGATTCAATTATTGCCTTTTTTAAATCAACATAACCATGTCCTGTTCTCTTCCAAGATCTCCACTGCCATTCACCTATTCTATATGCTCCATCATCATAAAATTTTTCTTTTGGATTAAGCCCAGCTTCTAAAAATGAAAAAGCTACAAAAGGTTTAAATACAGATCCTGGTGGATATTCCCCAGAAATTGATTTATTAGTAAGAGGTTTTCTTTTATCATAAAGGATTTCATTCCACAAATCAGAAGGGATTGTAGAACTAAATGTATTAAGAGGATAAGTCGGATAACTTACCATAGTAATAATTTTTCCATCTTTTGGATTTACAGCAATCATACTTCCTACAAGATTTCTCTCTTTAAAAACATTTTCTACATATCTTTGAAGCCTCATATCTATTGTCAGATGAACATCTTTTCCCTTAACAGAAGGTTTATTTTTTATAACTTTCTGTACAATGGATCTCGCATTTACTTCAAAATATTCAAACCCTTTTTCTCCACGAAGAATTTTATCATATTCTTTTTCAATTCCCTCTTTACCGATTACATCTCTGTCATCATATCCTTCGTCTTTTAAAGTTTCGTATTCTTTGTTAGAAATCTTTTTTACATATCCTATTACATGAGAAGCCGTTTCATCTTCGATATATTTTCTTTTAAAATATGTTTCCACACTAAGATAAGGAAATTCATTTTTTCTTTCAAGAATTTTATGAGCTGTCTCTTCTTCCAAATCTTCCATTATAGTATTTTCTCTTGTATACATGGAAATTTCCCCATATTTTATTCTTTTTTCAATATACTCTTCGCTTCTCCCTGTAATTTCACTCAATTCTTTCAGGATTTTTTCATCATATTTTCTCTCATTAAGATAATTAAGTCTGTAACCTATTTTATTTGTGGCTACAATTTCACCATTTACATCAACAATATTTCCTCTTAATGCATCAACTCTTACAAATTTTACACGATTATTTTCAGCTTTATATTTATATTCTTCCCCTTTATAAATTTGAAGATACCCCATTCTTACAACAAGAAGAAAAAATACACCTATTATTCCGATTTTTACAAAAAAACATCTGTCGGAATTTGTTTCTCCAAGCCTTACATTTCTTACTCTCCTGCTTTTTAAATCTTTCATTCTCATTGTTTCACTGCACCTGCTCTTGTTTTCTTATAAAGTTTCATAAAAAGCAGATTAAATAAATTGTAGAAGACAAAAGGAATAAAGATTCCAATATAATCAAGCCCTTTTTCAAAAACAACCGCCCACAAAATCTGCTCTGCAAGAGAAAATATAACCACATTCATATAAGTATATTTCAGATATTTTAATATCTGATAAAATATTATATAAAACAAAGCAAAGAAAAAAAGTATTTCAATAACTTTATCTGTCTGAAGTGCATAAACAATCCCCATAACAGCTGTAAGCACTATTGATTTTTTTGTCTGAAGATTTGTCAGATATAATAAATACGGCATAATAAATATCCCATTTGATATTTGTATGGAAATACTTCCCACTATAAAAATTAAAATCAAATAAATTATATCCAACATCTCATTTTCCTCTGCTCATTGTTTAAAAATTTTATTACTCAACCACTACCATAATTTTATTATTAAGGTCATCTTTTTCCACAAACTTATCAATTCCAAGTTTCTTACCAATTTTATATGCAATATAATAATCTTCTTTATTGTAATTTATAAGAGTGTCAGTACCTTTTACAGCTTCTTTTACCTGTGTTACATTATTATATCCGTCTTTTCTTAAGTTATCAGCATAAAGTCCTGCTGTTGCACTGTCTCCTACCACTTCAACATTAAATATTTTTCCCTCTTCTTTTCCAAGAACAAAAACTACATTTGCTAAAGTTGGAATTGTTGCATCTTCTTTTATTTTAAAATATTTTTCACCAACGACCATTATAAGTTCTTCAACTTTTTCTTTTGGAAGATCATTTATTATTACATAACTCTGCTCACCGTTTGTTTCATAGTTTGCAGCATTAAATTTTACACCAAGTTCTTTATGAAGTCTTTCACCTGTTCTTCTTGCATGTCCTGCTCTTCCATTGGCATTTAATATATCAACTATTATATTTTCATTAGCTATATTTTTTACATTTTTTTCTCTTAAAAGGTCGTTAAACATTGATTCCATGTTTGATGTTAAAATATGTCTTCTGTCATTTATCATAACTTCAGGAATATTTCTTGCATTTTTTACATTTATATCAACTTCACCATATTTTATAACTTTAAATTTTTCTACTTTTTCAGGAAGAACTCCATTTACTCTGTTTAGAACTTCTTCATAATTTTTTACTTTTATTAAATCTCTAAAACTTATATCTTTGTCAACTTGAATATCAAAAGGAATTTTTATTGCAAGTTTATCTTCATAAACTACAAATATATTATCCTTTCCAATTATCATATATCTGTCCCACTCTTTTATATCTTTATTTCCGCTAATAAGATTATAAATTAAAGTTCCTATAAGCACAACTAAAACAACAAAGCCTCCAAGCACATATTTTACTCTTGGATTTGATGATTTATTTTTATTCAACTTCACCTGTTAACAACTCCTTTTCAAGTCCAGTGATTTTTACTTTCACTTCATCATTTGTATTTAAAACCAAATTATTTTTGTCTGAAATTTTTACTCTCAGATAATTTTCACTGTATCCGTAATACCAATTTCCTTTTTTCTCTTCAACCAAAATATTTAAAATTTTTCCAATATATTTTTCTCTTACTTTTACACCGCTTTCTTTTTCTGAAGCCTCAAGGTCTCCAGCTCTTCTTTTCTTTTCAGCAGGAGACACTTTATTTGGAAGTGTTGCTGCAAGAGTATTTTCTCTTTCTGAATAAGGGAAAACATGAAGAGTTGAAAATCCAATTTTCTGTATAAGTTTTTTACTGTCCTCATACATTTTTTCAGTTTCTCCAGGAAATCCTACAATAACATCAGCAGTATATTCTATATTTTCAACATTTTCTCTAAGTTTTGAAAGCCTTTCTACAATCAAATCTGTTCCGTATTTTCTTCTCATTCCCTTAAGAACTTCATCACTGCAAGACTGAAGAGAAATATGAAGATGAGGCATTATTTTCTTATTCTCTTTCATTATATTTATAAATCTGTCGCTTATCTTATCAAGATACATAGAACCAATTCTTATTCTTGTTATTCCCTCTACTTTTACAATCTCTTCAAGGAGGTCTTCAAAACTTATTTTCTTTTCAAAATCTTCTCCGTATGCTCCAAGATTTATTCCTATAAGAATAATTTCTTTAAATCCTTCTTTAGAAAGTTTTTCTGCTTCTTCAATTATATTTTCTAATTTTCTTGATCTGCTCTTTCCACGCCCAAAAGGAATTTTGCAGTATGAACAGAAATTATTGCACCCATCTTGAATTTTTATATATGCTCTTGACATCTCTCTGAATGTTGAAAATTCAAATTCTTCATATTTATCTTCTTTGAAAATATCATTAAGCACAAGATGAGAGGAAGAAGATTTCCCCTCTAAATTTTCTATTAAATCAACAACACCTGTTTTGTTGCTGTTTCCTACAACATAATCAACTTCATCTATTTCAAGAAGTTCTTTTCCATTTGTCTGAGCATAGCACCCTGTAACAATAACTTTTCCATTTTCATTGGCTTTTTTGGCTCTTCTTAAAATATTTCTCGTTTTTCTATCTGCAACTGATGTAACTGTACATGAATTTACAACATAAAAATCTGCACTCTCTTCAAAAGACACTTCTTCATATCCAAGTTTTATCAGCTTATTTTTCAGGCTTTCAGTTTCATATTGATTTACTTTACAGCCTAAAGTATAAAATGCCACTTTTTTATTGAAACTCATTTATTAATATTCCTCCTACTACGATAGAAGCTGTCTCTGCTCTCAATATATTTTTTCCCAATGTAACAATTCTTACATTTTCCATTGATTTCAGATACTCTATCTCGCTTATGTCAAAGCCCCCTTCAGCCCCTATTAAGTATAGAACTTTCTTAGGCACAGTCTCTAATCCTCTCAAAAGATTTTTTAAGCTGTACTCTTCCTCACATTCATAAGGAACAATTACCAAATCATACTGTGAATAATCTACATCTTTTAATTTCTTTATATTTTCAATTTCAAGAAGTCTTACTCTCTGGCACTGTTTTGTTGCCTCTTTTACAATTACATCCCACTTATCTTTTTTTTCAGAAAGTTTTACTATTGTTCTTTTTGTCTCAAGAGGAATTATTTTATCAATACCTATCTCTGTAAGTTTTTGAATTGTAAGCTCCATCTTATCATTTTTTATAATGCTAAGCCCCGCTGTCACCTCAGTATTTTTTATTGAATCATCTTTTCTTGTTTCAATAATTTCAAGAGTGATTTCTTTTTTTTCAACAACAAGAACTTTACATATATATTCATTTTCCCCGTCAACAGCTCTTATTATTTCTCCCTCTTTCACTCTGAAAGAATTTTTAAGATGATTTACGTCGTTTTTATCATCTATTATAATTTTATCAAGATGAATATTTTTACTCTCTATTATAACACTTATCACAATAAACTCCTATATCATATCTCTATTTTTTATAAGTTCTGCAAGAGTTGTACTTTTTAAAATTTCTTTCATTGCACTGTCAAGTTTTCTCCAGATACAGCTGTTATTACAACTGTCCTCTGTACAATCTTTTGTTTCTTTTACATTTTCATTGCAGTTTATAACTTTTGTGTCATCATCAAGAATTTTATAGAGCTTGTAAAGAGTAACTTTTTCAGGTTCTCCCATAAGTCTGTATCCCCCGTTTGGTCCTCTTTTTCCCTCAATAATGTTTTCATTTTTTAATTTATAAAGAATTTGTTCAAGATATTGAACTGATATATCTTCTTTTTCAGAAATCTCTTTTATTCTCACAAGTCTTCCTTTAGAGCTTTCTTCCGCTATATAAACAAGTGCTTTCAATCCATATCTTACTTTTGTGCTTATTTTCATATCTTACTCCTTAATTTCAAAATGTTCCTTCGCTTTATTGGTTACCATTCTCCCTCTTGGAGTTCTTTTTATATATCCCGTCTTAACCAAATAAGGTTCATAAACTTCTTCTATTGTTCTTTTATCTTCTCCTAAAAGAAGTGATAAAGTTTCTATTCCAACAGGTCCTCCCCCATAATTTTTCATTATGGAGAAAATAATATTTCTATCAAGCTCGTCAAGACCTTCATCATCAACCCCTAAAAGTCTTAAAGCCTCTCCTGCTATTCTTTTTGTAATTATTCCATTTCCTTTTATTTCAGAATAATCTCTTACTCTTTTTAAAAAACGATTGGCTATTCTTGGAGTTCCTCTGCTTCTTCTTGCAATTTCCACAGCACCCTCTTTTTCAATTTCAACTCCTAAAACTTTTGCTCCTCTTACAAGAATCTGAACCAATTCATCTTCTGTATAATATTCCATCCTATGGCTTACACCAAATCTATCTCTTAAGGGAGAACTTAAAAGCCCCGCTCTTGTTGTTGCTCCTATAAGTGTAAAGTGAGGAAGTTCTATTCTTATTGATCTTGCAGCTGGACCTTTTCCAATTATTATATCCAGTTCCCCGTCTTCCATTGCAGGATAAAGAATTTCTTCTACAGAAGTATTAAGCCTATGTATCTCATCTATAAAAAGAATATCATTTTCTTCAAGGGAAGTTAAAATCGCAGCTAAATCTCCCGCCTTGTCAAGAACAGGGCCTGATGTAATTTTTAAATTTACATTCATTTCATTTGCAATCACTCCTGCAAGAGTTGTTTTTCCAAGCCCTGGAGGTCCATATAAAAGAGTATGGTCAATACAGCCTCCTCTTCTTTTTGCCGCTTCTATAAATATCCCCATTTTTTCTTTTAAATTTGCCTGACCAATATATTCTGAAAATCTTTTCGGCCTTAAATTTTTCTGTGAGTCTATTTCATTTGCAAGCTCTTTATCTGTAACTATTCTGTCCATTAAAAATCTCTGCTCCTTTAAATAAATGTCACAACGGCAAACTGAACAAGACCGATTATTCCTCCCAAAACTGCTCCTATATATTCAATATGTTTAAGTTCTTTTTTGGCAAGAGTTATTATAATCTCTTCTATTTTTTCTAATGAAAAACCGTTTACCTTTTCAACAATTATACTTTTTATATCAACTTTATTTTCAAGATATTCTGCAAAAACATTTATCATTTCCTCTTTGTGGTCTAAAATGCTCTGCTTTATAATATGTTTTATTTTTTCAAGCATGGAATCACTCAAAAAAAATGCTGCCATCGGAAAATTTTTCACAATCTCCTCTTTCAGCCTTGACTCAAGTATTCTGTCTACAATTAAACCAATATTTTCTTCTATATCTTCTGGTGATATTTTTGAAATTATATCTTTCACAGATACAAGCTCATTGTTTACAACTTCTGCAATGCTGTTTCCTATTTCATTTCTTCTTTTTGGAAGTAATCCCTGTATCTTAAAAAATATAAAATTAACTTCTTTATACGGTCTGAAAAGCATTTTTATAGCAATAAAATTTGTTATCCACCCAATCATTGCTCCTATAAAAACTAGCAAAAAACATTTAAGTATCATTTTTCAATATTCTCCCATTATATTCTTTATCTATTTTATAAATTATTATATCATTTAACAGTGTTTTTTTAAAGTTTTTTATTGGTTTTTGAATTTCTCTTACCATTTATTTTTATTTCATTTTTCAAATAAAAAACAACTTCCTTGTAAAATACAAATCAGTTGTTTTATGTTTTAATCTCTATTAAATTTTTTTAATTTTTTTGAATTTCATTTTTTTCTTTATCTTCTTTTTGATAATCTATTTCTTTTAAAAACCATTTTTTTGCTTTTAAAACTACAACCAAAAGAATAAAGTAATGAACAAATTTAAATTTTTCAAATGTCTTTCCAAAAATTCTTTCGCAAAGAAAAACAAGTGCCAGCCACACTAAAAATATTATTACCAAAAGCCCTACAAATTTAAACCACGTTTTCCAAAAATTATTTTTTTCTTCCATTATTTCTTTCCCCCAAAATTTATAATATTATCATTAAATAAACTGCTCCTATTGAACCTATAACTGTAAGAATCATATTTTTAAATATATATGTAAGAACTACTGCTGTAATTGTTCCAACTAAAGATGCTGTTGGATTTCCCTCTATCGCTCTAAATGTATCTGGAAGAATTAAAGCTCCAAGAGCTGAATAAGGAATACATTTTAAGAAAAACATCATTCTTTTTGAAAGATTCATTTTTGAAAAAATCTGAAAAGGAAGAAATCTTGGTATATATGTTACAACTGCCATTCCAAAAATTATTAAAAGAGTTTTACTGTTCATCTGTATTCTCCTCCTTCTCCAATAAAAAACTTCCTGCAAAAGAAGCTATTCCTATTGCAATTATTATGCTCCAGCCTTTAGGAAGAAAAGTTATCATCTTTGCTCCTGCATTAACTATTCCTGATAAAATTACAATTGCAGCAACATATTTTGATTTTTTCATCTGAGGAACAATCATTGATATAAAAAGAGCATAGATTGCTATTCCCATACTGCTGCTTAAATCTTTCGGCAGTATCTCTCCGAAAATATAACCTAAAACACTAAATCCATACCATGCCAGATGAGTTATAAACTCTAGAGATAAAATATATTCAGCTGTAATTTTTCCTTCAGTAAAAGAAGCTATTGAAAATGTTTCATCTGTTATTCCGTATGCTATAACAGGAAATAATTTACTACAATTTTTATCAAGCCTTTTGCTTATAGCAGAACTCATAAGAAAATGTCTTAAGTTTACTAAAAAAGTTGTGAGAATAATGCTCACAGGCCCAACCCCAAGCATAATTAAATTTACTCCCATAAACTGACTTGCTCCTGCAAAAACGAAAAATGAAAATGCAAATGTTTCAAAAAGAGAAAATCCTCCAGATTTACAAATAAGACCAAAAGCTGCTGCTACAGGAGCATATCCTATCACAACAGGAAAGCCCATTTTAAAACCTTTTTTCACTTCAGAAATATTCATAAAGCCTCCCCCTCATTTCCCAAAAATAATAATTAATTATACCATACATATTACAAAAAATAAAAGAGAGATGATTTCTCATCTCTCTTTCATAGGGACTACATATTTTAAACTTTAGGGTAGGGTTATATTTATGATTTCTCATTCATCATGGTTTAATTATAGATGATGATTGTGTCATAAATATGTCAAATTTTATTTTTTTTAATTTTTCTTAATTCCTGCATTGAAAAAAATTTTATAATTTATGCAGTAAATTGAATGCTAAAAAATGAACAGAAAGTTTTTTAATATATCCCTTGTGCAAGCATTGCATCAGCAACTTTTTTAAATCCTGCAATATTTGCTCCTGCTGCAAGAGTTGTATTGTATTCAATGCTCATTGCTTTTGCTTTTGCATAAATTCCTTTCATTATTTGATGAAGTTTTGCATCAACCTCTTCAGCTGTCCATTGGTATCTCATACTGTTTTGACTCATTTCAAGAGCAGATACTGCAACTCCTCCGGCATTTGCTGCTTTTCCTGGAGCATGAGGAATTTTATTTGCATCAAAAAGTTCTATTGCTTCTGGAGTACATGGCATATTTGCAGCTTCGCAGACAACTTTTACTCCATTCGCTAAAATTTGTTTTGCATCTTCTAAATTTAATTCATTTTGAATTGCACATGGAATAACTATGTCAACTTTTTGTTCCCAAGGTTTTCTTCCTTCGATATATTTAATTCCAAATTTTTCAGCATAATCTTTTAATGTAAGTTCTGTATGAGCTCTTAAATACAACATATATTCAACCTGCTCTTTTGAAAGTCCTTCAGGAACATAAACATATCCATCTTTTTCAGAAATAGTTACAACTTTTCCTCCAAGCTCAGTGACTTTCTTACATACTCCCCATGCTACATTTCCATATCCAGAAACTGCAACAGTTTTTCCTACAATACTTTCTCCCATGTCATTTAAAATTTCTTGAACAAAATATGTAACTCCATATCCTGTTGCTTCTGGTCTTATTAAACTTCCACCAAAGTTTATATTTTTTCCTGTAAGAACTCCGTTTTCAAAAGCTCCTTTTATTCTTCTGTAATGACCATATAAATATCCAATTTCTTTTCCTGTTACTCCAATATCTCCTGCAGGAACGTCAACGTCCGGCCCAATATGACGATAAAGTTCTGTCATAAAGCTTTCACAGAATCTTCTTATTTCATTATCAGATTTTCCGATTGGGTTGAAGTCACTTCCACCTTTTCCTCCACCGATTGGAAGACCTGTTAATGAGTTTTTAAAAGTTTGTTCAAAAGCAAGGAATTTCATTGTTCCAATTTTTACTGCTGGGTGAAATCTAAGTCCTCCTTTATATGGACCGATTGCTCCATTAAATTGTACTCTGAATCCTCTGTTTACTTGTACATTTCCGTTATCATCTTCCCAAGGAACTCTGAAAACTATTTGTCTTTCAGGTTCACACATTCTTGCAAGAAGATTGCTTTCTATATATTGAGGATTTTTTTCTATAAAAGGAACAAGACTTGTAAGAACTTCTTCAACTGCCTGAATAAATTCTACATCATATTCGTCTCTTTTTTTTACATCTTCAATAACTTTTTCAACATATTCTTTTGCTGTCATAATTATGCCTCCTTAAAATTTACTTCACTTTTTTATTTAACAACAAATGGAGCTTTCAGTCAATATTTTTTTGTTTTATTGTTAACCTGTAAAAAAATAAAAGTTGTCAATAAAAAAAATGAATGCTACCATTTATTATAAAAATATTTTTGGTGATAAGTAAAATGACAAAATATAAAATTCTTGAAATTTTAAGAGAAAATAAAGATAACTTTGTTTCAGGAGAAATTTTAAGCAGAAAATTAAATGTAAGCCGTACTGCTGTCTGGAAAGGAATAAAATCTTTAAAAGAAAAAGGCTACCTTATTGAAGGAATAAATAATAAAGGATATCGTCTTACAGGAGATAATAAAAATATTCTATCTGAATATGAGATAAAAAAAAATATAATAGGAAAAGAATTAGGAAAAAATATTTTCTGCTTTGAAAAAATTGATTCAACAAATACATATATCAAATCACACAGCAGTTTGTTAAAACACGGAGATATAATTATTGCCGATGAACAGACAAAAGGAAGAGGGAGAATGGAAAAAGTTTTCTATTCGCCGAAAGAATCTGGAATATATATGAGTATTCTTTTTAAAAAAAATATTTTTTATGATTCTTTAAAACTTTTATCTATTGCATCGTTTATAAGTGTATGTCATGGAATAGAAAAATGCACAGGTTTTTCTCCCAATCTTACTTGGAACGATATAAATATAGCAGGAAAAAAAATCTGCGGCATACTTACTGAGTGCAGTCTTGAAGGTGAAAGCGGAAGAGTTGAATATTCTATTGTAGGAATAGGAATAAATGCCAATAACAGCTTTTTTCCAAAAAATATAAAAGACAAGACAACTTCTTTAAAATTAGAACTTGGAAAAGAAATCAAACGTACTGAGCTTATTGGGGAAATTGTAAATGAAATGGAAAAGCTTATCTGTGGAAAAAGATATATTTCAGAAAGAAAAAATATTTTAAAAGAATATATGGAAAGACTTTCACTTATTAATAAGAAAGTTGAAATAAAACTTCCAGAGAAAAAAATAATTGGAAAAGTTACAGGAATAAATGATTTGGGAGGACTTATAATTTTAAAAGAAAACAAAACAAAGGAAATCGTTTACAGCGGTGAACTTTTATTAAAATAATTTTACAGATATAAGGAGAAGATTTTGAAAGAACTTATTTTATTTTTATATTTTTTTATAGTAATCATCATTGGAGTTTTTTCTTTTAAGAAAGTAAAAAACAGCAGTGATTTTTTTGTAGCTGGAAAAAAAGCAGGAGTGTTCCAAGTTTCAGGAAGTCTTCTTGCTTCTATTCTTGGAAGTTCTGCTATTATAGGAAGTGTGGATTTTGCATATATAAGCGGATGGGCTGGAAGCTCTCTTATGCTTTGTGCTGCCCTTGGTCTTACAGGGCTTTATCCCCTTACAAAATATATAAAAAATTTTAAAGGATACAATCTTCCAAATATGCTTGGAAATTTTTACGGTGAAGAAGTCCAAAAAATTTCATCTTTTATTATTCCAATTGCATGGCTTGGAATAATCGCTTCACAGATAATGGGAGCTGCTAAAATTATTACAATTCTTTCTTCATTTACTTATATACAAGGAGTATGGATTTCTGGAATTGTTTTCATCTTTTATACTATTCTTGGAGGACAGCTTTCAATTATTAAAACTGACTTCGTTCAGCTTTTATTTATTCTTTTTGGAATATTTCTTACATTTATATATATTTTTCCTGAGCCAATGCCAGAAAAAGTTCTTCCTTTTATCAATAATAAATTTAATTTTTCAGATTTGCTTGTAATGATTTTAGCCTACTCTACAACATATTTAGTAGGTCCTGATATTTATTCAAGGCTTTTCTGTGCAAAAGATGAAAAAACAATGAAACATTCTATAATTATTTCTATATGTGTTCTTATTCCACTTGCTTTTATCTTCGCAAGACTTGGAATATACGGTTCACAAATTTTTGAAAGCAGTGAAATTGGAAAAGAATCTGTTCTTCTTATGATAGCCCGTGAAAAACTACCGGCATTTACAAAATTTAGTCTGTACTTCGGACTTCTTTCTGCTGTAATTTCTTCAGCTGATACAACTCTTCTTACAGCTTCATCTCTCTTTGCTCAAGTCTTTCTGAAAGATTTGAAAAATAAAAAAGCTGTTTTCACAACAAGAATTTTAACTGTTGTATTTGGTCTTTTAGCAATTTTAATTTCTCTTAAAATGAAATATATTCTTTCTACTCTGCTTTTAGCTCTGGCTGTTTATTCAGGTGCATTTATAATTCCTGTTCTAGTTGGAATTTTTGGATTTAAATGTAGAAAAGAAATTGTAATTACTGCTGTAATTTCCGGAGGAATAACTGCCCTTGTTGGAAAAATTTTAGGAGGAAATATTGGAAACATTATTTCTATTTCTGTTTTTTTAATAAACGGAGGAGTTCTTTATCTTGGAAATAAAATAAAAAAGGGGCTGTTGCAAATTGATGATTTTTAATCATTAATTTGCTCAGCTCTTTTTCTT
>ENA-OWPF01000580-OWPF01000580.1-human-gut-metagenome-genome-assembly--contig:-NODE-580-length-40119-cov-6.882513_pt1 | contig 40119 bp, 45 predicted proteins | sample MGYA00248261_ERZ651840 | MGnify/ENA primary metagenome ERZ651840 (study PRJEB26924, sample SAMEA4378268) | human gut metagenome | biome: human gut; feature: human-associated habitat; material: faeces... | reverse complement strand
GTTCTTCAAAGACCTAATGCGAACATCAGGCTAAAGTAAATCAATAGTCCAAAAATAATTATAATTGTATCGATAATTATTTTTTGAATTTTATTTTTTATATTCTTCATATTTTTTTATAAGTTTTTTTAATCGTTCAGTTTTAGCGTTCTCCATTAGGTAGTTCTGTAAAAACAACCTAATATTTAGTAAATCGCCCTTATAAAGATTTTGTGCTTCCACGGAATATTTGTAAATTTGATAGCAAAAATCTAAAATGGATTTTATAGAAATAGAATCAACAGTTCCTTTTCCACGTCTAAATTCTACGGTCTTACTGTTTGTGAAATTTAGTTCGAGGTATCTCGTATCGCAATAGGGCTGGAAGATTTTTTCCAACCCTAGATCTGATGCCGCGTTTGGATGAATGCCGTATTCCATTAGCCTTTGTATTTGAGGTTCAGCTAAGCAGTAACCTCCATTAGTCCTCCCGAAAAGCTCCGTAATAAAATCATACGGAAAACAGTAAAATGCCTTTTTTAGCAAAACACAAACTTTTTTGTTAAAATTAATTTTAGACAAATGTATGTGAAAGCCTGTTTCTGTAGCTTTTTGAGAATAACAAGAAAATCGAGGCATGAAATCTTTTGTTAATATGTCAATCCCGCCGCCCTCTCTAATAAGTTCCTCGAAAGTCATAGGTATTGTGGTTATTTCTGTTCCTCCGTTTTCCTCGGAAAGACTTCCGTCCCGTTGCAGGTAGAAAAAATTGGATTTATTCTCAAAAATATATTTATTCCGCGCATATACTTCTAACTCCAACCCTACAAGCGGTTCGGTTAAGTTGTCGTTGTCAGGACGGGTCCATACATCCGGGAAATAGTGATAACTTCTTTGTCGTGTTGATACAAAAATCTTTGGAATTTCTGGATGTGCAAAAACGTCTTTTCTAGATGTGAGTGTGGGTATGACGTATTCTGTTAGATACTCAATATTGTGCTCATTTAGTTTTTCCCATAAAACATTTTCAACGAAAAACCTTAGGATTTTTATATATTTTTTGGAATATGTTTTATATAAAATTAAGTCAGGCGTTAGAGTTATTCTGTTTTTCAACTGTTTATTTAGTTTAACCATATCGGAATTTTTTATTAGGCTGACGTTATTTTTCCCGTAAATACAACCCCTAAATTCTCTTTCTCCGATATATTTCAAAAAAGCCGTTGTTTTTCTTCTGGATTTCGCAAGGAATGTTGCATCGATATTTTTGTATGATACATCAAAACATTCTTCTTTAAGAATTTCTTTGTAATTTTCTTTTACAAAAGCGAACAATATCTCCAAAGATTTTTTTTCTTTTGCGTTCATTTTTTAAAAAATAATACGGTTGTTGATGTTTTTGTTGTTGATCTCAGAATAGATCTCCCATAACTCTTCTACGTGTTGTCTCGTATCATGGAGTTTTAAAAAAAGTTCTTGTGATAAATTCACGAGTATTCCTTTTTTATTAAGATTTATTGCACAATGTCGATAGTATTTTAGTGCTAAATTCTTATTTGACGTAAAGCAACGTGTGTGTGGATATTTAGATTTTAAACTAGTTCCTCCGTATTCCGGGAAATGCCCTAAAACTTGCTTTGTTTTGTAGTCGTACCAGTTTACAGGCTTCACACCCACAAATAGGAATCCGACATTAGATCCGCCGCCAGTTTTACGCATGATAGGTAGATAGCCGATTGTGTTCCCTTTTATTGTGTTAGGTGTTATATATTTTTTTATGATTTCGCCTGTTTTAGTATTTTCTAGAACTAGAAAATATTTAATACTGATTGATTTTTTTAAAAATTCAATCATCTTTTCGTTGTTTTCACATTCTAACATTGTAGATACAAAAGGCGTTCTGCTTCTACAAGTCAAGTATAGTTTGATTATATACGTTGTATTCATTTTTTTGTTTTTCTTTTTCTTCTCCTGTTTCTAGGAAAATTTTTAAATCAAGTTCCCTGTTGTTTTTTAACAAACTAAAATTTACTTTGTTATCAACATAATTAATACTTAATGCGAAAGCGTCATCTTTACAATAAACTTCTTTCTTTAATTCTGGAAAGGTGTAAATTGCGAGTTCGTTTTTTATTGTTTTTGCTAATGAACCGTAAATTAACACCCCCTTAAATTTTAATCCTCCAAAATCATTGATGAAAACAAAGCGATTTCCTACCCTAAAAAAAATCAAAGAATCTTTTTTTTGGCATTGTAGCCGGAGTGCGTTTTGGATGAATCCAAGATGTCTTCTTTCCTTTTTAGGAACTAGGTATAAAAAGTTTCCCCCTTTTATTACCTTTGCGACCTTAGATAAAAGAAAATCAATATCTTCTTTCATTTAATTCTAACGTTTTAAAGTTAAACCTATATTCTCGATTTTCCTTTAGTGGACATTTCCGAAAATCGCTAATCAAATCGCCTTCCGGACGTCTTTCTATTCTGAAAATCAATCTCCTAGGGTGTTTGTTGGCGATAAAGACTTCTATGATTGAGCCTATTCTCCAATCATCTTTTATCGCCGAAAAAAAACACCGAAGACCGTGATTGAAATTTAGATAGGAGACAGGGAACACCCGCCTTTCTTCTTGTGGGTTTTCGAACTCAAATTGATAAACTTTCATTTTTCAAAAAGATGAATAATTGATAAGTATTTCTTGTGGTAAAATTTCTTTAGATTGAAAGGATATTCCAACAATCGGCAATATTGTTTTTTCTTTTTTATCAACTCTATAAAGTTTTTTATTCATTGAGCAAATATAAAAAAATTCTTCAAATCCAGCATCATTTAGCATGCTTTTAAGTAATTCTCTTTCAAGAGCACCACGCATTGTTTTTTTTAACTCATAAATAATTTCATCTTCCCTTATTTCTCCTAGTTTTCTTTTTATATTTATTTTTGTTTTTTGATGCAAAAAACAACTTAAACACCCATATACATCTTTTATTCTTTTCATTTTATGAATATTGCTTTTTCAGTATTTTTATAAAATTTTGATCTTCTTATTTGTTCGGCATAATTTTTTCTCATTGAAAAAATATCAGATACCGGAAGTTTCATTCTTTTTAATTCTTCAATATTTTGCATTTCGTTAAATATGAATATATTAAAAATTTCTTTTTTGAGCACCTCTTTTTCAGTATTTTTAAAAAATCCAACAAAAAAAACATTTTTGTTTTTCAGGGAAACAATGAGAAACAAATCATCCATTCCGGTACGTTCGTAACACTCTACTAAATATTCTGTTTTCATGACATGGTATAATTGATATAATAAAAAAGTTTAGCAGGAGTTAAGCGGTCGAGGTATAAGGTGCTTTCATTTCTCATTTTGTTGACAAGTTGCGCCATTTTACGCCCTCCTGAAATTATCTCAATTTGATGCCCTGTTGCCACAATGGCACCCATTATTTTTTTGTCGTCGCCATAGATCACGCTAAACGACATCACTTGCTTTTTAGCCACAATCGCTGAAAGATAATTCACATACTCTTCAACAACTTCTTTTTCCGTGTTTAGATTTTTCAAACATCCTAACACAACAACACGATATTCCGCTTTCATATTTTTTATCTAATTGTTTTGCTAAATAATAAGTTTTCCTTTAATGCTAAAAGCCGCTGTATAGTTCCCTCTTTCCGTTTCCTTCAATTCTAGACCAGCTCCGGCAAAAACTTCCCTTATTACCTCTTTCACCTTCGCTTTCTTCTCTTCCGGTTCACTATACGATTTTCCGAAAAAATATAACTCTAACTTGTTAACGTATTCCGTAATTGCGCCGTCTTCTACAAACTCCAGAAAGATTTCTTCAAACCCTCCCACTCTTTCGTTTATCTCTCTTATTGCCTTTCGCTTCACCGGAAATACCTCAAAAAACGGATATCTTTCTTTCTTTTGCTCTTGTGTTCCTTTCATGTCTTTACTATATCTTTTTTCTCTCATTTGTCAATAGCTTTTTATTATTTTTTTCTCTCATCAACTTCTTTTTTTCTCCTATTCCCCCTCTCTTCCTTCTCTTCCTCCTGTCATAACTTTCCGGGGGGGGGCCTTTAGGGGGGGGTTACGTTCCGCCTTCCTTCGTGTTTCTTCTCCCTCTTCCTCCTTGCGGGGGGTTGTAGGGGTAAGGGCTAATCACGTCGAACGGGACTAACCAGCTTGCCCTCCCTCCTCCTATATCCTCCTCCCTCCTGGCGCCCAAATGAGTTCATCATTGGATTTTTCAAAAAAAAGGCCATTTCCCGGCATTTTTGCGTAAGGCGTTGATAAAGGGTGCGTTTAAACAGTTTAAAAAAAATGCGTGCCGGATATTGACGGATTTTCAATTTTGTGCATTCCCGATTGCCGCATTGTCAAGCTTGCCTCCAAAAAGCGGGCAAGGGCGGCAACCCTCAAGTACCAAGTTGCGGTTACTGTTCCGCTTGACGGGGCGATTTTTGCACCGTTATCGGTAAAACGCAACAGTTTTTTTTGGTGGAGCGCGCGCTTCCTATGCACAATCTTCATAACTCATTGATGCTCTATCATACTTCGCATAACACACATAATGCAAAATCGGAGGCCCTAGAGGTCAACCTTGAATAACGCACTGCAAGCCACCTAGCACGCGCCGCTTTTCCCGGATGATATGTGTATCGGCTCAACTCTCAAAAGGCCCGTACAAGCCAACCTCGCAAGCCGTTTTCCGGCGCAACCGTAAGAATTAGAATAATTATTGCAGTTTTGCCTAGTTTCTCGCATGTTTCGCCGCACGCACGCAGGTAAGCACAAGGCAAAGACGGCGGCCATGAGAGGGCGCAACTACCCCTAGGTGCTTGGTGTGCTGCCATGCCATACAGGGGGCGCCGGGGAAAAAGTCGCGGGTGTTTTGCGCTGGACAAAGAAGGTATCCCGCTGTGTAATAGGAAAAAAAAGAAAAAGAGATAGGAAAAAAGTAAAACGGCCTATAGGGAGAAAACGTAGTTTGTTAGAGAAAAAGAAAAAGGAGTAAAAAAAAGGTAAAAGGAAAAAATAGTATGTATAAGGAGAAAAGGAAGTTGATTGGAGAGAAGAAGAGGGAAGAGGAAGAAAGAAAGAATAAATAAGAAAGAAAGAAGGAGAAGGGAGAAGAAGAGAGGAATGACGGGAAAAGAGCAGATGGAAGAGTTGTGTAAGGAGTTGAGAGAGGAGCTTAGGAGTGGAGTGATAAGGGGGTTGGGAGAGGGGTTGGCGAGGCGAGGGATGAGTCAGGCGATATTCAAGCGGATGGGAGGGCCGGAGGTATGGGCGAGGGTGAGCAAAGGAGGAGTGAGAAGGGAAGGAGGAGAGGGGAAAAAGGAGGAAGAGGGAGAGTTGAAGAAGGGAGAGCTGTGTGAGTTTTTAAGCAGGGTGATAAGAGGGCGTGAGCTAGGGATGAGTGGGAAGGAGAAGATGAGTGCTGTGGGGTTGTACATGAGGTTGAAGGGGTGGGACAAGGTGAAGGAGAAGGAGGAAGAGATGGTAGGGGAAGAGTTGGTAGAGCTGTTAGGAGGGAGAAAGGGAGACGGAGAGAAGAATGATACGGATGAGGGTTGACAGAGGGTATAAGGATGAAATAAAGTAAAGACGGAATGAGAAAGAACAGCGAAGGCGAGATAAGAGTGAGGTGTGCGGAGGCGGAGCGAGGATTTCTGGCAGGGGTGAAGGAGATGGTGAAGATGAGGGCAGAGATGGGAGTGATGCCGTGGGGGAAGCATGTATTTTATCCAAGGATGTTGCACAAGGCGAGGCCGCAGAAGGTGAGTGATTTTTTAGTAGATGATGAGAGGTGGTATGTGAGTGTGAGGGAGGTGGATATGGAGAAATGGGGGGAGAAGCATCATTTGTACCGGGGTGCTAGTGGGAAGTATTATTTGGGTTTATTGTTTAAGAGTACAAAGGCGAGGAGTGTGAGGAGGAAGATAAGCCTTGGGACGAAAGACGAGGAGGAAGCGAAAGAGCGGAGGGAGTTGTTTTATGAGGAGTGGGAAGGGAAGCATCTGACATGGGCGCAATGTGAGGGAGCGAAGTGGAACATGAAGGTGTCTGGGTGTGCGGTGATAGGGAGTAAGAGTGCGTTGGAGAGGAAGGCGAGGGAAATGCAGGAGAAGGCGAACCGGGAACAGGCGAAGGCAATATGCAAGGAGTTGGCATTAAAGCGAAAGGCGCAGGTAAAACTGGAAGGATTTAAAAAGAAGACGGAAGAGATAAAGAGGCGGAGGGTGTTGATGGTAGGAGGGGTAGAGAAAATAGGAGACGCCGTAGTAAGGAGGACGAAGAGAAAAGGAGTGGAAAGGTAAAAGCTATGAAAGAAAAAGAAGTAGGAATACTGGTAAAAGAGAAGAAGGAGGGGGGGCTGGAACTGCATTTGTTTCCGAGCAAGGAGGCAATGGCAAGGTGGCGAGGTGAGGACAGCGAGCATGACGTGGAGGGGCGATATCAGGAGTGGGTGTTGCCAGTAGAGGTATTGGAAGACCTTTGGGCGGAGGCGCAAGGGGAAGAGTAAAGTTTTTTTAAAACGTCCGGTGCAAGAGGCATCCTCAAATAACAAACAAACAATAGAAGTTGGGTGGAGGCGAGGAGGCGTGGTGCGCGAACCGCTACGTCCCGGACGGCCTATGCCCGGCAAAGGGAAAGTATGAAAATAATCGTAGATATAGGGCATGCCCGGAAGACGGGAGCGGAAGGGAATGGCTTGGAAGAGCATGAGGTATCATGCGTAGTAGCGGGCTATCTGGTGGAAGAGTTGGGAAAACTTGGACATGAGGTATTGGTGTTGGACTTTCCGAGGATGAGCAATGCGGCAGACTTGAACGAAACGATAAAGGCGGCGAATGCGTCTGGGTACGAGGCAGGAGTATCGTTGCATTGCGACAGCGCAAGTAAAATTGTAGGAGGCAAGGAGGTATTGAACCCGGAGCCTCATGGGGCGCATGTATGCTTTTATCCGAGTAGCGTAAAAGGGGCACGGCTGGCGAGTGCGATAGCTGGTGAGCTGTGTGTATTGTTGCCGGGGAGGGCAAACAAAGTACAGGGGCGAGCGAACCTTGCGATATTGAGGAAGACGAAGATGCCGTTTGTATTGTGTGAGTGTGGATTTATAAGCAACCCGAAGGACGCAGAGGTGATGAGGAGGCGGCCAAAGGAAATAGCGGAAGCAATAGCGAAAGGAGTGGACGCCTATGCAAGAGGAAAGTGAGGAGGCAATGGACAAAGAGGCAGTAGGAGAGTTTGTTGACAGCATCGTAATGACCCCCGAAAGGGGAGGTGTTGACGAGAAGGCAGAGGGATTTGTGTGGGTATTGAGGAGCAAGAACAAGTTTTTGGTAAGGGAGGGGAAGAAGGACAGGAGTGGGCAAAGGTGGAAGCGGAAGCCTGAATACGCTTACATGTACTACCGAGGGATGATGGCAGGAGGGGTGCAGAAGGAAGCATCGTGCCTGTTATCGGAGGCGAAGGTGTTTGACCTGCCGTTGCCTAGGAGGAAGTATAACACGGAGGTTTGGGACGTTGTGAGGTGCAGGCTAGTTGAGGATGCAGTAGAGGAACCGATATATAGCGAAGCGGAAGCGTTGCTAAAGTTTAACCGTTAGTTATGGAAGTAAGCGAGATAGCCAAGTTGTTGAAAGACCCGATGTGGAGGATATCGCATTTGTATGAGATAAAACTCACGGACGGGAACATCATACCATACAAGCCGAGGAAGTTTCAGGAGGAGTTGCATCGTGCGTGTTACTGTGAGGGGAAGCGTCGTTTTTTGATACCAAAGAGCAGGCGTCAGGGGTGTTCTACGGCGATAGGAGTGATGATGGCAGACATGGCGGCTTTTGAGGAGGGGTGGAAACTGGCGTTGGTGGACAGGACGCTGGGAGACGCAAAGGAAAAGCTGACGGACATTGTGAAGGTAGCCTTGGACAGTTTGAAGCGGAAATTGCCGGGGTTGTTTGAGATAAGCTATTTTCAGTCCCGCATCATAGTGAAGATGACAGGGAGGAGGGCTAGCGAGATAGTTGGCGGTAAATATTTCCGAGGCAGTGGGCTTGGTTTTGCCCACATATCAGAGCTTGGTACAATAGCGACGAGCGAACCGAAGCGAGCGGCAGAAATAGTAAACGGCACATTCCCTGCGGCCAAGGACGGCTTTATATTCGTGGAGACGACGGTACGAGGCGGGAAGCGAGGGGTATTCTACGAAAACGTGATGAATGCGTTGAGCGTGCCGGAGGAGGAGCGTGGGGATAAAGATTTCCATGTGGTATTTTTGCCGTGGTGGAGTGACGAGAACAACAAATCGAAGGGGGGAGAGGCGATAAATGCGGCCACAGAGAGTTATTTTGAGACGCTTAGGAGCAAGAGCGGGATTGTTGTAACCGAGGAGCAAAAGCGTTGGTGGCAACAGGCCAAGAGGCAACACGGGGTGTCGATGAATGAGGAATACCCTTCGACCTTGGAGGAGGCTTTTGAGGTTCCGATGGAGGGGGCCATATTGGAGGCGGTGTTAGACAAGGCAGTACAGGAGGGCGCTTTTCGGAAGTTGGCCTATGACGCGACAAAGCCATGCTATTGCACATGGGACTTGGGAGCGCCGCTGAACACGATTAACCTTGTATTCCAGCTGGACGGCCCCTTCATCAACGTATTGGAGTTGGACAGCGGGTTGCATGCAAGCGAACGTGTGGCAGAGCGTGTAACAAGGCTCAAAAGCAAATATCCGACATTACAGGCAAACTTCCTTCCGCATGACGGAGGGTACATGACGGACACGGGGATGACACAGGCGCAGATGTGGCAGGAGGCAGGGTTGCCGGGCATACAGTTATTGCCGAAATCGAAAGACAAATGGATAGGCATCAATTACCTTTTGGGTATGTTTGACCTGTTTCGGTTTGACGTGGAGGGGACAGGCAGGGCGTATAGCTACTGGTTAAGCTACAGGTGCAAGCCGGAGGTAAGCGAGGGAGGCATATTTAAGAATGAGATTGTGCATGACAATGCGTCCCATTGGGCAGACCCGTTGAGGTATGTAGCGGAGGCGAAAATGAACAATTTGCTTGTGCAAGGTCCAACAATCCAAGACTATAAGGCAGGAATAACATGTACATTTGGGAAATATCATCGTGAGCGAAACATTGGACATAACTGGCGAGGACGGTTTGAGCGTACTTTCCGAATCTGACAGGGTGTTAAGGAGGGACGCAGGTATGGGATTGAGTGAGGCATGGAAGCTTCACGAGGGAGGCGTGCGCCTCTATACCGGAGGCGGGCTTGTGTTGGGACACTACTACCGCATCGACCCGGAGGAGGTTCGTGTGTGGGGCATGGAGTCAGAGTTTCTTCGGACAAGGCATATTTCCGATAGCGCTGTGGACTATGATGAGGCCAATGGCTTTTTCTTTTTTTTGGGTATTGGAGACTATGTTGGCTTTTTAAAGCACTTAAAGGCAAGCACACACCTTCAATTTGGTAGTGGACATAGGAGAGGAAAGTTGTATGTTTACTCACGTAAGGAGTTGGACTTATACATAAAACTTAAACTAAGGAGTAAAAAATGTCAGGAGCAGGAAGTGCAGTAGGAGCAGTAGTAGGAACAATCATTGCGCCCGGCGTGGGGACTACAATCGGTGCGGCCTTGGGTGGTGCGGCTGATAGAGTTGCCAGCAAGGGTAAAGGTGAGTCAACCAAGGCACCGGAGGCCCCCAAACCTGTAGAGACGTATGAGACGCAACAGGAGGCAGTAAGGAGCCAGTCGGTGGCAAACAGGCGCAGGAGTTCTTTCTCAAATACGTTTGTTGCATCCAGAGGGATGGGAACAGGCGGCATTGGTAAAAGCTTTTTAGGCCAGTAATATGTTGTACAACAACCAGAGTCCAAAGCAGAAGAGGGAGCAACTCTATTCGTACAGACAGAGATATGTGTCTAACTGGCAACGAGTTGCGGAGTTTGTAGAGCCAGACAGGCGGTTTAACCTGAATGGAGCTGTACAGGAATCCACACCTAATAATGAGGGATATATTGACACGACGCTTGAGCGTGCGTTGAGGCTGAACGCAACAGGCCAGCATGAGCTTGTAATGCCCAAGGCTAGTGAGTGGTTCACCTTTACGCCCTTGGCGAAAGCAGCAGACAGGGAGCTGGTGACAAGCACAGTTGACGACGAATATGCCGAGACTGCAAGGGTTGTGTCCATGTTCATGAGGAACAGCAACCTGCACACGGCAAGCGAGCTTTTCTTCTGGGACAGGGCGGCTTATGGCATTGGCGCTTTTTGGGCAGAGTGGGACACAAGGAAGCGAGGCTTTAGCTTTTATTCAATCCCCGTTGGGACATTCATGGTGGACAAAGACAAATTTGGCCGGATGAATATGTTCTGTTGGGACGACTGGATGCGAAACCAAGACATTGTAGCCACGTTCCCGGAAAAGAATTTGCCTCAAACGGTGAAGGATAAATACATGGCCAACTCTAACAGCCCGGACAACTACCTTGTGTTCCATTTGTTGGAGCGAGTGGAGCGCACCGGGGACGAAGGGCTTATTGCCCGTGCAGACGGCAAGGAGTGGGTGCTTCGTTCCGTGTACGATGCAACAGGCGACGTATTGCTTGAGCAATTCTTCAAGAACTGTCCTGTCATTTGTTGCAACTGTTTTGACTTGCCCAACAGCCCGTATGGGTATGGGTTTGGGAAGGTTTCCTTGGCAGACCAGATTGAGTTGGTGAATTGCCTGAAAGCGTTGGCAGAGGCGGCTCAACAGAAGATTTTCCCGCCGATGCTTGTACCCGAAGGCTTCCAAGGGAACATTGGCTATGGTGCTGGGGAGGTGACAACCTTTAACCCGCTGAACATTCAGGCAAGGCCGTCGCCCTTGTTCCAACAGGCTTCACAAACCTCTGACTGTCAATGGCAAATTGAGCGGTTCGAGCGTGTCATCAATGAGGCATGTGACGTTAATTTGTTTATGCCGCTGTTGCAGGTGAAGGACCCGCAATACATGAAGGCCACAGTAGCGCAGATGATTGAGTCTTATTCGGCACGCATCAGCTCTACGGCTTATACGAGGTTGATTGAACAATTCCTGCAACCCTTGGTGGACTTTTGCTACAACACGCTGGTGCAACATGGTTATGTCCGTCCTTTGAGGGATTACCATATCCAGTTCTGCACGCCGTTCCAGATTCTTTTGGACAGGCATCAGCCGACCTTGTTTACGGAGTTCCTGCAAACGGTAGTCATTCCTCTTTCACAAATCGACCCGACCGTTCTGGACTCTGTGGATGCTGACTATATTTTCCGAAGGAGCATGCTTGATATTGGCCTGTCGCCCAAGTATTCTAGGCCGGAGGCGAAGGTGCAACAGATGAGGAGAGAACGCCAAGCGGCTCAAGACGAGGCAAACCAGATGGCTAATGCCAAGACATTCTCGGAAGTGCAGAAGAATCTTGGAGCGGCCAGTAAAGACATGAATCTGATTTAATCATGGAAGCAGACAAAAACACGGACGCAGTAGAAATCACCAGCCTTCTTGGGGACACGGTAAGGATTCCCAAGGAGGTGTATGACAAAGCCAAGGAAGTATTGGATTCCGACCCGGACAAATACATCCTGTTCGTCCTCAAGGCGATTGCCAGAGGAAGCAAGTACAAGCTTCCAGACGCATTGAAGGCAGGATTCAACGAGAACAAACTCTTCTATATTGAAGGAATAAACGCACTAATTGAAGTAATCGAAGCATTATATGAGCGAAACTGAAACCACCCAGCCCGCCACGCAACAGGCGCAACCTCCGGCCACACAGGAAACTAAGATGCCGGGAACCATGTCATTGAGCGACCCTTCCTTAACCCAAAAACCTGCCGAGACATTTACTGTTGACAGCATTGTAAACAAAGACGGCACGTTTAAGGAAGGGTGGGCCTCTTCTTTTGAGGGAGGCGAGAGCTTGTCCAATAAGTATAACAATATCAATGACTTAATCAAAGGCTTTGTTAATGCCAACAAGCTTATTGGTAAAAAGTCGGAACAGGTCACACGCCCCGGAGCCGATGCTACTGACGAGCAGAAGAAGGCATGGCGTGAGCATTTGGGTGTTCCTGAAAAAGCGGAAGACTACCAAGTCCCTGACGAATACAAAGAGACGGTGGACGCAGAGTCGTTTAAAGAGTTTGCCCAGTTTGCCCATGAGCATAACATCCCTGCCGACACGATGCAGGAGTTGCTTCGTTTTCAGGAACGGTATGCGGCCAAGCTGAATGAGGCTAATGCCAAGCGAATCGAAGAACAGGCAAAAGAGGCTAAGAAATACTTCCAATCGGAGTGGGGAGGCTTGTATGAGCGCAACTTCAACTTGCTCAAGGACGGCCTTGTGAGGGCAGGGATTGACATTGAGTCCCCTGATATGGCGGGCGCTCTGAACAATCCCTTCATCCTTTCTGCGTTGTTTGACAAGGTTTCCAGTATGCAGGACGGAACGATGCCCGTCCCCGGATTCATGAAGGCTTCTGCGGCTGACGCTAAGGAGCAAATCATGGGGTTGATTAACAAGTATGGCTCGGTAAACCAAATGCCTCATGACGCACGAGAGCTGTACCACAGGCTCCTTGCGAACAAAAATATCAAATGGTGAAGCAAATTATGCTTGCATGCACCATGCTGTAAGGGTTTAATCGTCCCTGTGATGGTGTGAGTTTTTTTTCTCCGTATTTTGTCTCACACCAAAAACAAAATGCTAATGCCCGTTGGAGGTTTCTTATGTTGTGTTCTTTCCTCCAACGGGCATTTTTTTTATTGCAATCTCTCGTCGTGTGTTGCATACTGCGCTTGCTGTTGTGAAACAGCAGTGTGATTGCATGATTCAATAAGAGCGAAAAGGCGATAACATAGGGATAAATGAGGAGGGGGTACGTTTGTGCATAGCGTACCCCCTCTGTTTTTGTTTGCTTTTTCATAAAGTTTGTGCATTTGTTTTCTTAAAGGCAACCCGTTTGGACACTTGCTTTAACACTCATAGTATAAGAGGACAGCCGTCTTCCTCATTAAACAGCCCTAATTTAAGGACACCTGTCGAACCCATTTTGACGGTAAGAATTAAAAGTATATTAAATTATGGCAAATTACGGAAACTTCCAGACGCTTGCTGTAAACGAGTACACGCCCATGATTTATGCGGCTGTTCAGCAGATGCGCTCTAGAACGGAGCGTTTCATGAGGGTTTACGGCATGAATTCCAGACAGCGCAGGTTCCAAATCATTGACCCTGTGAACTCCACTCAAATCACCGACCTGTATGGCGCGACTAACCCGCAACAGGCCGAGTTCCGACAGAGGTGGCTTAAGACGAAAATCTTTAAGTCCACTCATGAAATTTCCCGCACGGAAATGCAACAGGCTGGAACCATTGATTCCCCTCTGCCCCGTATCGTTGACGCCGAACGCATGGAAATGCAACGCCGTCGCGACATGGTTGCGGTTGAAGGCCTCATTGGCACGGCATGGACTGGTGAGAACGGGGACATCCCTGTGACGTTTAACGAAAAGGCAAACACTATCCCTGTGGGATATGTGCGGACTGGCACTTACGTTGCGTCCGGCCTGACCTTTGACAAGATTGTGCGGGCCAAGACTATCTTCGGCATGCGCAACGTGCTTGGTCAGGATGTGGAACGTCAGGACTTGGGCGGCCCCGAAATGGTGATTCTGTGTACGCATGAAGAACTGGCTGCTCTGTACGGCATCAATGAATTCACGAATATCCTTTACTCCGACCAGAGACCCATTGCCAGTGGCTATATTGACAACGTGCTTGGCGTCCGCTTCATTGCTCTGACGGCCGACATGCTCCCGTTTGGCAGTCGTCCGCTTGGTACTGCGACCGACCCGACCGGTGGTACTAGCACGGCAAACGTACGAAGCCTTGTCGCTTTCACGATGAACTCTGTTGCCTTTGGCGTGCTTGAAGAGTTGTTCGTGCGAATCGAAGAGCTTCCGACCAACCAGTATGTATGGCAGACCTACTCTGAAATCGCAATGGGCGCGACCCGAATCGAAGACAAGGGCGTGCTTAAAATTGATGTTTCTGGTTCAAGCGGTAATTTCTAATCAAACAAAGGAAGGAGTATAATATATGGCTATTGTAAATTCTTTGGCTAAAACCCAAGTGGAAGCTGGTATGCCGCCCTATTTGAGCGCACAGCTACAGCGTGGGCAGGTGCTGAAAAAGACTATCGTTTACAAGGCTGGGACTGCGGCAACCGCCGTTTCCTCCACCATTATGGACATCCCTCTTCCTCCGGGAGTTGTGATTGATGTCTCCTCGATTGCGTGTACGCATGACGGGATTGGTGCAGGAAATCTCACCTTGGGCCTAGAAGTCCACGATAAGCGTGGGGACAAGGTTAATGATGATGGACCTTCTCTTCCAGCACTTACCGTAACCGCAACCGCAGGTGAAATCGTTCGGTTTGCTTCAACCACCAATTTTGGAAGCAAGATTCTCTGGGACCCTGCCCAGTTCTTGGTGGATAATAATGTACTTATCAACGGAACTGCGGCAACATATGCTCTTCTCAAGGAGAAATATGATTTCGTTCTGACTATTACCAACTCTGCGGCGATTGCGGCCAACAAGCAGTTTGTAATCGTTATGGACTTAGTTATCCCCTAATCTGAAAAAACAATGACTGACCTAGATATTGCTAATTATGCCTTGGGGTTGTTAGGCCAATACAAAATCCAAAGCTACCCGGAAACGGGGAAAAAGTCAGTAGAAGGTCAGGCATTAGAGGCATATCTTCCATTCGCTATTCAAGATGTCATGATTGATGGCGAATGGAACTTCGCCCGGAAAAGGGTAATCATTGAGCCGTCACCCACAGAGGTGGCGGCCTTTGGTTATCACAATGCTTTCCCGAAGCCTGACGACTTGGTGACAATCATATCCGTGAATGGAGAGCCTTGGAATATTCAGGCGCAGTTTGTGCAGATAGAGGGAGAGTTTATCTTGGCAAACGTTGACCAGTTGAGGCTGGTTTACATTGCCGCCCCCACAGACGGGACAACGCTTCAAGGCATACCTGACCAGCTAAAACCGCTCATAGGAATCAGGTGGGCCTATCTTACGTGTGTACGCATCACGAACAACATTGAACTCTATAACATGATAGCGGACATGTACCAGAGGGAGTTGCACAGGATGCGGGACAACGACTTCATCAACAACACGGGAGGCAGGTTCAACTACCGCAACAAGCTTATGAGCCAGTCCACTTGGGGCCGCTATCCGTTCGGGACGACAGCACCCTACCAAGGCTCTTATACCTACATTCCCGATTAAACTAAAAACCTTCCAGACATATGGCCTCAAATACCCGGCAATTTCAGATGCAACTCAACTTCAACGGGGGGCAGGTTTCCGAGAACTTCACCCCACGAGTTGACATGCAGAAATACCAGACGAGTTGTTCATTGATGAGGAACTTTATTCCTCGGCAGTTTGGTATGTTAAAGAGGCGACCGGGTTTTGGTGTGATTGACGCATTCAAAAATCCTTTTCGGATATTGAAGTTCCCTTGCACCAACAACGAGGAATACATTGTTTGCGTCCACTCCGACAACAAGTATGAGAGCGGTGGTTGCACTCCCTTCGCAACCATTTACCAATGCGGGTATTTTGGAGACGAGACGAGGAAATGGGAGGTAAATCTTGAGATAGATTCTGTTTTTCAGGCTGGCATCAACGGATGGACGGCTGATGTTGGCAATGAGAGGCATGGGCGTTTTTGGGACACGGACTTGGAGAAAATCAAGTATGTCTCCCAAAACGACAAAATGTGGATAGTGCATCCCGACTTCTTCCCGCTGGAATTAACAAGGACAGCCACACAGGCGAAAATGCCTGATATTTCTATGGCTGACGACCAGTACGTGGTGGAGTTTGACACGTCTTCGCACTTAAACATTTCCACAAAAAACTCTCTTTGCTTTGGCCTGTATGGTGTTGATAAGCTCAATGCTAAAACGAATCCTTTCCTTACCTTAAACTTCAAGGACAACAAATCTATCAGCTTTGGTTTTAGCGGTAGTGGAAACAACATGAAGTGGGCCATTACTGACTCATCCGGTGTGGAACATCCCTTGGAGGATATAGAGATTGGCTCTGGGCAGGTTGTTGCTTTCTCCGATTTCAATCAAAATATTCCTATCAACTGTTATTGTTTCCTGACATGGCGGGGAGGCAAGCTGTATGCCAGCATTGGTTGCAACAACGCTTACGGCACGATAGGTCTTTATGATTACTCATCATCCGAGGTTGAGATTGACAACTCTCTTGGGGCCGTCACCAGTTTTTGCGTTGGTGGGACTCCGGGAGGACAAAACGCCGCCCAAAGCTATGTTTCGTTCAAGGAGTCGTTTAGTGCTGGAACCGGATATAGTGGCATTGGTATTAAGGTGAATTATGGTCAGGGAGACGTTCCAACCCAAAGCTTCAACAACAATGACCACAGGAGTTCGTTGATAATGGCTCAAATGTTTGGCGACACGTCGAAAGTGTTCGCTGGGAACGATTATAAAATTGAGCATTACAACAATGCCGTTTTCCCGATTAAACAGATATATCAGGGCAACGAAAAGATTTATCAGGAAGAAGCTGTTATCGGCTTCAAGCTGACAACAATGGACTTCCTGACTTATCCCAAGAGCGACGACTACTATATAAGGGATAAAAGCCAAGGAACTAATCCTGATAGTCCCATGTTTTGTAGGAACCATGAGACATACCCGGATATTCCCTATTACGTTTATGAAGACACCGATGTCTCTTTAAACACTATCAACGCTGTTTTTGGGGACAGGTATTTCCTTTCTGATGGTTCCGTCTCGCAATTAACAGGCAACGACGGGACTCGAATTGCCGAGTGGTTAAAAGAATATACTCCGGGGGATATTGTTATCGGCTCCTGCCTGATGAACAAAACGGACGGTGTATTGAATGGGAACATATACAACTTCTCTACTGGCTCCAACGTCGGCATTCCCATTAACTTCTTTAGGATGGCAAACATCGTATGCCGCTACGTTCGAGGCGACTGGACTCTTAGCACAGACGCAGAAGTGGCGACAACTAAAGGGGTTCTTGTAAGTTATTTGGAGAATAGCAAGGTCTTTTCAGGCTATCCTTCTGGCGGCGGCTACACAGTCTTCCGAATCAACAATAACTGGTTCTCACAGCCGAGGAAGCTTAGCATGTCGGGAAGCAACACTCCGGGCGTATTTGTTGGGCTTGTTTATATTGGTGAGAACGGAAACGTGTCCACCGATACTGGTGATGCTGGCCAGTCCATTGAGGTTGATAATGGAGGTGGTGTTTATCAGACAGACATTCCCTTTGCCGTGTGGCCTAATCAAAAGAGGCTTACTTCAACAACGACAGATGCGACGGTATTCCAAAACCTGACCATTATGCCAATGATGTATGCCCCTGTGCTGGATGGCATATTCAAAACATTTAGTTCCTTGTTTGGTCGTGGCAACTACCAGCTGACTCAAACCAATATCAGTAGCACCACCTACTATTCGGCCAAGTTTAACGATTTAGTCAAGTGTGCTTTCTCTGTAGAAAAAGGCTATCCTTCCTGCATAGCGTTGCGTAATGGGCGGCTGATATTGGCTTCAACCAAGGCCCAACCCCAAACAATATGGGCTTCCCGTGTTGACAGGTATAATGAGTTCTCTGTGGACGACATGGCAGATTCCGGCTGGGATTTGACGATAGGCGCGAACCAGAGCCAAAAGATTCAATGGTTGTCTTCCTCTAAGGATTTGATAGTAGGAACAGACATTGGCGAATGGGTGCTGAACGACAGCGACTCAAGCAATCCTGTACCCATTATTAAAGAGCAATCCAGATGGGGTTCTTCTGTGGCGCAAGGGGAACTGATGACGGAGAGCCTGTTTTTCATCCCTAGAGACAAAAAGGGTGTTATCCAGTCAATCTACTCTTTCCAGATTGATGGCTACACATCGGAAGATGTGACGATTATGGCATCCGATTTGTTTGATTATGGGATTACTTCTCATTCGATTCAGAAAGACCCTGACCCAATCTGGTGGGGTACTACTGGCGACGGAAGGCTTTTAGGGTTGCTGTATAACCGGGTGCAGGACATCAATGGCTGGTTCCAATGCGATATTCAAGGAGCCTTCATAAATCAGGTATGCTGTTACAATAACCCGGTAAAAGACGAAGAAGGATTGATTGTTTCCGTAAAAGGTAAAGGCGAGAACGATTTCGTAAACGCCAATCAATACTTCCTCTCTTATATGGAGGACAGCAATCCTTGTGTTGACTTCTTCTCCACGGGGCAGACGAGCGACACAGATGCTCTGGCCTATGGAGGCTTTGTAAACAATTCATGGAACAACTTCTCCACGGGGCAGACGAGCGACACAGATGCTCTTAACATTCTAATTGTAAATGGCTACTTCAAGGAAAACACAAATAGTTCGCAACTCACAGTTCAGGCCAAAACCCCTACAACTCAAAGCTGGATATCAAGATTTTCTTTTTCCTTCGATGAGTCTGCTATTTTCAACAATCCGGTCGCTAGTGGGAGTGATGTTGAGATAGAATCTTTCCTTTTTGAGAACCAGTACGACCCTTCTCAAGAGGTATTAACCAAAGGGCCGTTCATGATGTTTGTTTTCGACGCAGAGACGCAAGAACTCCTTACTTACTCTATTAACTCGATATTGTTGCCTGACGACAAAAATCAGTTGCCAATCCTTGAGTTCAGTTTCTTAGGGTTGGTGTTGAAGGCAAACCAGAAGATAAGGTGTTACTTCTCTTCGGCATCGGTTCCCTCATGGGAAGGTGCAGAACAGATTTTACAGTTATCAGTCTTTGACGAGGCCGGCCATGATGTGGAATATGGATATTTCCCATACATGGATGTGAGGGTTAAAGCTACTACATCCAAGATAGAGTGGGACGAAACCAAGCCTGTATATCTGGACATCATTTCAGCTAACGGGCAAACAACCACAGGCTATTGCTTTGGCGGCAATGAGGTAAATAATAATTATTCTTATTACCAGCAAGCGCCGGAGGGCGAAGGCTTGTTCTCCCAGAGCCAAATCGTATTTAATGTTAAGTCTGAAATTGAAAACGATATTGGCCAAGCCGGGAACAGCGGATTTATTACTCCGCCGTCCAGCACCTCATCGACTCTTCCAAACTTTGTTTTTGGGCTTCACATCTTTTCGGAGTTTATTTCAATGCCAATGGGGAATGCCAACAATTATGTCATTCCTGCGACCACTACGAAGATTAGCCAACTTAGGTATCAAGTATCACGGGATGAGAGCAACGACGTAACTCCTTCATCTTCATTCCTTAGTGATGACGGTCTGGCTTATGGTGCGCCAAGGATTCAGGCCACAGTTCAGGCATTGGACTATGATGCCCCGATAGCTATGGAAAAGAGCACTTCCATGTCGGTATCAACAAACTTGTCTAACGGGAGAGACCATATTGTATTGAGTGGACAAAGCTCTACAGATACAAGACTGTACTTTTCCTTAGATGATGCTAAAAAGGTGAACGTATTAGCGGCGTATATTCTGTATGATTCCACTATCATTAGCTGACACAGGCGGCCTAACCGCAGATGGTTTGTTGCCATTGACAGGCTTCCCCTCATGGATGTGGGGAAGCGACATTCTTAATGGTCAACTCTGGGGTGGAACAGAAATAGCAGAGCCAGCTTACAACGAAATTTGGACAGACCCTACGACTGGTGTTACGAATGCGCTCCTACCTTCGTTGACTGGATTGGAGCCAATGAACGGCCTGTATGATATTGATTATCAGATAGGTTATCCTGAAATGCCCCAGCCGCCGACATATAACCCTAACACAAGTTATTTATCATCAACGGCTTCAATAGATACGTCAGCTGGGTTCGAGAAGTCTAGTCCCAACAAAATAGCATGGGATGACACGTTTGACCCGTTCGGCTTCAACTCTGCGACGCTTAAAGGATTTGGTAGTGTTCTTTCGGATGTGTCGTCTTCCTTGAGCAAGAAGCGGTCATATGCCAACTATGTCGCCAGTTATGAGAATCAGGCACAGGCGTTAAGGAATCAAGCCGAGTCGGCATACAGGATTGCCGGAATAAACATGTCTCGCCTTCGAGGGAATCAGGAGAAATACCTAGCCCAGCAAAGGGTGTCAGCAGTCAGGACAGGCTTCGCCCCGACTTCCGGTTCCATAGGCGCTGTACAACAGGCGACAATGAGCCAGTTCGAGCAACAAATAGCTGATGCTTGGGTGGAAGCGGAACAAAAGAGGCAGAACACAATGTATCAAGCAAGCGTTGCTGATTGGCGGGCAAGCGAAGCCCGGAAGGCTAGCAAGCGCTCCTCCGGTGGATTCCTTGGCTCACTACTTGGCTCTGGTGTGGGAGCTTATTTTGGAGGCCCCACCGGAATGGCGATAGGTTCTAAGATAGGTTCATCCATAGGAGGGTTATTTTAATCATGGCGACCAACGATACTAGAGACATAAGACTGGGTGTCAGTAGTGCGAACAAGGAGGGGTTGTTGCCTTCTCCTTCAAACCGTTATTTGCGCTCCACTTATGATGCGGCCAGATATGTTCCTATTGGAAATGAGTTCGACAAAGAGAGCCGAGTAAAGGAGCTTGGCGACCTTGGAGAAGGACTCACAATGTGGTCGAAGGCGCAAGCGGAAGTCGAGACAACGAACGACAGTATTCAGTCACGGCGCATGCAGGCAGAGTACATGGAAGCTTCCACACAGGTTTTCAATCAGCTTCAAAAAGACCCCAGCACGATGAACAATCCTGCGGTTTGGCTGGACGCCTATACGGAGGAGATGACATCAAGGGTGGCAGAGATTAACAACAAGTATGCCAAATCGTTTTATGTTGGGCGCAATCAGATGTTGTCCAATGAAAGGCTCAACCTGTTGCTGAAAGAGGAGAAGAACAAGGTGGGCCTGATGGCGGCAGACAGAATATCAAAGATGGCCGCAGACGAAACTAATGCGGCGTTCAAGATTGCTGTGGCCAACAGGGATTTCGGGTTGGCTAGGGAGATAAATAAAAGCCCCTACCTAACACCTGCGGAAAAGATGTTGAATGAGAATGGAATTGTTCAAGCCCAGACACAAGACATCATCCAGCAGGAAACATTGAGGAATCCTTGGGGTGTGCTGGAAGAGGTGAACAGGGATGGCGCTGTACAGCGTCGTGAATTGACCTACGAGCAACAGCAGTACGCATTGAACCAAGCGCAGGGCCGGATAAGCATGATTCAAAAGCAATCGTATGACTCTCTCGTACAGAAGTTTTTGTTCAACCCGGAAGAGTTTGAGATGGATGTCGCCAAAAAGCTATTGGACACCAACCAGCTGACGACCCAGCAATATGTCAACCTCCTCAACATGAAGAAGACCATGAGCGCCAAGGTTGAGCCGACTCCAATGCAGTTTGCGGCCATGTCTAATTGGGCGGTCAAGCTTTCAGAGGATTACCACAAAGAGTCGCCAGAGGGACAGGCCAACATCCTCTCCCAAGCCGAACGGCTTCTTGAGCGGATGAATTTCAGCACCAGCGACAAGAACTCATTGCTCAAGCTTGTAACACAAAAGATTTCCCCGGAAACGTTCAATCAGGCTGACAAGTTGGTAGAGAAGTTTTGGGATAACGGCCAACTACCTCTGACCAAGACAGAGGATTACACCGGAACTCAAGGAGGGACTACTCCGATTTATTTGACGGAGGAAGAGTTTAATACCCAGTTCAAAGAGAGGAAGAACCAGTTTTTCTTAGACAAAAGCAGGACATACCTAGACCCGAAAACGGCAAAAGACAGGTATGCGGTAATGGAGTATGTGCCGGACTCGAACAATCTGTTCCTGCAAGAAAAGATAAAAAGCGAAGTTCGTTCCGTCCTTTCTGATAAGATTGCTGAATATAGGGCAGAACACAATGGGAAATCTCCTACCGGACAAGAGCTTTATGAGCTTGTTTTTTTCGCACAAGAAGAGGCGTTCTCCCGGAATAATATCAGCAGTATTGACCCATTATCTTCTGCCTCTGTTTATCCTTCTGGACAGCAAGACAGAGACGAAAGAAAGGCGACATTTATTCCGAACAACGTTAGAGTGTCGGCTATATCGAATAAAGCTTCTATAGATATTCCGACTAATGGTGCTTTTATTGTTTGGGCCGGAAGTAACTCTTTCATTACAAACGAGAAAGACTACTTGAGCATATATAAACGGGCCGGGGCGCCCCCTCAAGGATTTATCGTAGCAGATGAATCTTTCCTCCAAGCTCCACACAAAGATTTAATGGATGTGCAAGCTATGATTTCGGCCAAAGCGATAGCGGCGAAAGCTGGATTAGATGCACAAGGAGAGCAGGGAATTTATTGTGCATTGCTTTCCTATTGGAATAATTTATAAACAAATCATGGAAGAGCTTTCAGAACAACCCGAAGATTCTATCCTGTTGGATGAAATAAAGAAAATGAATTCGGGCCTCGCTTCTAATAAGGAGCAACCTGAAATAACAGAAGAGGATTTAGAAGCAAATCCTCAAGCTTACTCTTCTGAACAAATTGAAGGGGTTTTAAGAAACAAGAGAAGTATTCGCACAAAGCTTGACGATTATTTAAGGATGTCGTCTAGCTTGCTTCCTACTACTCCACGAGAAGCCTTAGATGCCGTAGGGACATTGCGTGAGGAACTGCAAGCAAATGGTATAGACCCGGAGTATGAGAGGTATCGTGAGAAGATAAAAAGAAACGAAGATATAGTTTATTCGGTTACTAGGTATATCAATCCAACAACAGGCTTGTTTGGGGATGTTCCTGCACAAGATGTAACAAACAATAAGCTGGAAAAAATACTTAGTGCTGAGCAAATTAGGGATTTCAATAATGCCCCGCAGTTTATGCGAGACAAATATGTTTTCAATCGCATTGTTGAAAACTTTTTCCCGGAAGGGGAGATGGATAAAGGGTATGCACTAGAACTCCTGAAAAAGCATTATCAAACCGACTCCATGCACGGAGTTGTCAGCAAATACGCTCAAGAGCTTCAAAGGAACAAGGATGAGGAGACAGCATACAATGAAGCCTCTACCAGATTTTTCGATTCCTTTATAGAAACAGGAGGCGATTACCAGAAAGCAATCGACAGCTTGGAAGGCAATCTAAACCTGTATGCGGAAAACATTTTCAACCAAGAACCTGCGCTTAAATACATTTACCAGCGTGCGTATAACTCCGTCTCATGGATTAAAGATGAATACATAGAGAGCGGAGAGCTGGATTGGGACAAGATGGCAGACAGGTTGTTGAAGCTTGGTGAAGGAGAGACGTTCTCTCTAGCCATTCAGATGCTTCCCTACATGTTGCCCAAAGACGACAGGACTTGGCTCACCCAAGCCATAGACGACACCGCCTCTGATGTCTCCCGCTTTGCTAGGCTCATGGTTGACGGAGGAGGTGATAGCGCCCAAGCAGAACGCCTTGCGTTGGCTATCCAGCAGGAATATCGTCAGGGCCGAGACATGCCTACTTCGTGGCTAGGAATAGCGGCTAAGGTAGTAACAGACCAAGTTCCCAAGATAACGGCAGTAACAGGAAGTACTCTTTTAGCTAGTGGTGGAGGCCCTGTATCTATGGCCGCCACAGGTATGGCTGTCGGCTCAATGGTGTATGGTTCAACGGTAGGTCTTGAGGCATATAGGACGAATTCTTCTAGGGCAGGAGCATTGACATATGGTGTCACTGTTGGGGCCTTGGAAGGTCTCCTTGAAAACATAACTCTTGGTGCTGGTGCTTTGGCCACCAAGGGTATTAAGGTGGCAGAGGCAGGTAGGAAAATGGCCTCTGTTGTCGGAAGAGTTCCCGCTACCGTAAGAGGTGCGGCGGCTGGTGCTTTGTCTGAATATACCCAAGAAGTCATTGCTGACCCAATTTATGTTGGATTGGAGAATGTAATGCGCTCTGCGGGGTTTGAGCTTACCCAGCAAAACACCCTTAAAAACTGGTGGGAAACATTGGACTTCACATCCCCTGAACTATTGGGGGCTACAGCCATTCTTGGCGGCTCCATTGGTGCTGTTGGGGGCTATCAAGCTAACCACCTCATCAACCGAGTAGGAAGAAGCGCTTCGGCTCTTCAAGCTTATGGTGTACCCGAATCGGAAGCTGTGGCTATTGCCGAAATGCCAGACGGCAAGGAGCGCACAAACAGGCTTATATCGGCCCTTCGCAATAACCGGGTAAGCCCCGACGTGCAAATAACAAACCAGCAAGCGGGGATATTCCTGAACTTTTTAGCTAAGAATGCAGAGAGGTTTAAGGATGTTGAGCTGATGCCGGAGATATCCGACAATGGGGACGGAACCTTTAATATTGTTGAGAGAGACCCGGTAAGTGGAGCTGAAAAAGTAACCACAGTAACAGACGAAATCGCAGGGACGTTCATGTCTCAAGCGTTGCAGTCAAATCCGGGATTTATCAGGGCATTAAATATTTTCGCCCAAGAAGAGATAGAGTCAGGGGTGGGCAAGGAGACGAAGATAAAGAGCTATACTCCTGACGAACTCCGAGCAAAAATCCAATCCACAGAAGACAACAATGCAACTATAGCACGACTTAGGGCTTTGGCTGTAATTAACCAAGACCCGGAATTGTTGCAGAGTTTTCGTGATGGGAAAGTAAGTATTGAAGATGTAGCAAATGAGCTGGAAATTGTATCTGCATATAGAGATGGCACGATTGCTGTTGCGAGGGGTGAAGCGAATCCTCTCAATATTCTGGAAGAAATAATTCACGCCCGTGCAATATCCGACTTGGAGAGCGGCGTTATTTCTCGAAGCGTCATTGAAACACAGGTAAGGAATTACTTGGAGTTCTTGGGACGTAGTGCGGAAGAGATAGGGGATTTGAGCAATGACGTTGTGTTGCAGGAACATTTGGCGAATATGGGGAAGGCTTTGGCAACAACGCCGGAACTGTTTTCCGCAATGCCCGGCAATGTTCAAACAATCCTTGAGTGGCAGAAGGACGCTATAGCGGAAGTAGGAAATGTCTTTGCGGAAGGCGCTCTGATAAAAGAGGCCATTGAGCAGGGCATTGTCTCTCCCGATTTTGTCAAGTGGTCTAAATCTTTGGCGACTATGGCCGAACGTCGTGACGGTCAGGATATGGCAGAGCTTGTCAATGGTGCGACCGGAGAAAGCATTTTGCCAATGGGCCAGAGCCTTCCTTCCGTGAGGAGGCGAGGAACCATTGATGTAACTCCTTCTGTAAGAACAATTAACGAAGCCATATCAAACATAGTCAATGGCGCATCGGAAAGGTCTATAGGCCAGCTCCACAAATTGCAGAGGAGCATGATAAAGCTTTCGGAAAGGTTTTCTCAAGGGAAGTTGACCGAACGAGGACAACAGAAAGCGTTACTGAATTCTGTTCTCTCTATCGCTAATGCAATGGCTTCTGGTAGCCGGAAGTTTATCTCCAACCAGCTTGCCGAAAGGCTTGCAAATCCTAAGAGCAATGAAGCGTTTAATGCGGACATGAAGACTGCATTGGATGCCACAGTAGCGGCCTTGAACGAAAGAGCGGAGGCGGCGAGCCGGAAGCAGTTGGAGCGCATTATTCAGGACGAGATAAACAGGAGGGTTGAGCAAGCGGACGCTAAAGCCAAGAAGGATTTCAACAGGGAAATGAAATTCCTCCGGGGTTTAATCTCCAAGGAAATAAGGAAAGACATCAAGGAGGAAAGAGCGGAGGCGGCGGCAGAGAAGAAGCTTGCCAGTAAGAGCATACAGAGCTTGCGAAGGCTTGCCGAGAATGCTTTTAAGGACACCAAGGGGCGCTCCCGTTCTTTGGACGCACAAGCCAGAGAGGAGACTATGGATGCCCTTGAGGTTATGGCTATGTCTCCTTCCGAAGTTGCAACCCAGCTTGAAGTCTTGGATAGCACCATAGATGAGCTTCAAAACCAGCCTGCCACAGAAGAACTTGCTCTGGAACTGGAAAATCTGGAAAACCAAAAGAATCTCCTTGAGGTGTTTGGTAGTGCGTTGTATCGGGAGAAGATGCCTAACGGAAGGTATAAGTATGCTCTCAATGCACAGCAACTTGCGGAAGCAGTTAAGACATTGAAGGAGCTACAGCGTGAAGGGCGACTCCGCAGGAAAAAGGTTAATGAGCGTATTGAGCGCTTCTATAATGATTTTAACGCTAAAATCAACGAGCGAGTAGGAGGAGAGAAGAATCGTGATGCCCTTAGAAAAGCCGTAATGGAAAGGGACCAACGGGGAACGGGCTTTTTGGATAGAATCTTCACGCAATTCATGAGCCTTCAACAACTCCTCGAAGTGATGTCTTCCATGAAATCCTTTAAGGACATAGGGACATTCTTGCAGAACAACGTCCAATTCGCAGAGCAACAGCGAGGGGTAGAAAAAGAAAAGGCTACGTCCCATGCGATTCGCATCATGCGTGGAATGATGGAGATTGCAGGGCAGAACTCTCCAAGGTATTTTGATGAGCTTTCTACAAAAACTATTCCCTTTATGGGGCATGAGCTAACCAAGTATGGCCTTGTAAAAGTCTATCAGACATTGAGAGAGAAGGATGGCTTGGCTGTATTGAGAGAAAACCTTGGAGACAAGGGGATGGATTTCGGCAACTATCGTAAGTACCAACAGGAGTTGGAGGGCTTAAACAAGAGCCTTGATGATGGTGTTATTACTTCCGAAGAGTTTGAGTCCAAGCTGGAAGCCATTGAAGAAGAATACCTTGCGAGGAAGGAAAAAGATATTGCCAAGCTATTGGAATTGCTTGGGCCGGATGGGCTTTACCTTGCTGACGAGTTACAGAACCTGTATCGGGAAAAGGGCGAGAAGCTACGGGCGTTCATGGCAGAGAACTATGGCCAGACGGTTATCCTTGATGACTACTATACGCCCCGCAATATTGCCGCCTATAATACAATGCAAGAAGGGGATATGGATGCTTACAGTAAGGGACACGTCACAAGGACGGGCTTGCCCTCTTACGCAAAGCACCGGAACACTCCCTCTTCGGCGGCGCTCTCTCTGGAAATAAACCCTCTTGGGGAATATCTTCGTTATAGCTCTATCATGGAGGGGTGGATGACAGCTTCGGAACTGGTCAACTTCAACAACCGGGTATGGGCTAATCCCACCACGAACGCCCAGTTGCAGAAATTATTAGGCCCAGCCAATTTCGAGGCGGCAAACAAAGCCCTGTATTACTTCATCAACGAGGGGCGTGTGTATGCCCAAAAGAGCGTGTTGGCAGAGGTAATGGGGAAAGTGTTCCAAGTATTGGCTAAGACAAGGATTGCTTTCTCCTTGGCTTCTCTGGTGCGCTCTGGGGCGGCTTTGTTCAACCCTATCGTTGGTAGCAACTTCTCCATGATGGAAATTATCAAAGGCGTGGCAGAGGTGACAAGCGGGAACTATAAAGGTTTTACCCTTGAAGAGCTTCGTGACTTGGAGGCAATGAAGGAACGTAAGTACCGTGGATGGGAAGACCGTGTGCTTGCCGATAAGGCATTAAGCATTCCCCTGAAAAAACAAGCGCAATGGGGATATTGGCAGGAAGCGGGCATGAGCGGCCTTATGGCTTTTGACTGGTGGAGCATATCTTTTGTGAATCAGCTGACCTCCCACATGCTTGCTAATCGCGGTTTGTCGCATGAACAGATAAGATGGGAGCTTAACAAAAACATCTACCAGACGGCACAGCCTTTATCTACCTCCGCTAAGGCTATCCACTTGATAGGTGGAAGCTCATTTGAGCAAGCCCAGTTCCTTTTCTTGTCTGACGTGATGAACAAGTTCGGCCTAGTGATGATGCAAGGCAAAAAGGATGTTCCTTTCTGGGAGGCTTTTCAGGGAGCCTTTCGTGTTTATACTATTGCCGCTCTTGCTAATGGTCTCTTCAACGGCTTGGCTACAGGTTTGTTTGGCGATAAAGACAAAGAGGACGACTTCATGAGCAACTTCTTATTGACTTCGGTATTGAGTCCGATTGTTTCTGTCCCTATGTTCGGCGGGTTTGCAGAGTGGTGCGCTTCCCTTATTAGCGGTGGTAAGCAATTCAGTCTGGGACGAGCCGATATGGCTGATTTGTCCAAATCAATTCAAGGCTTAGTCAGAAGTATTGTGAAGACGTATGAGACTGTATCGGAAAAATGGGACAAGGAAGGTGCTTTGACTACCAATGATTACATTGATATGGTTTCCTATGTAGGCAAAAATATTGGGAGTGTCGCATCGGCTACCACAATATTTGGTACTTCTGGGCAGAGTATGACCAAAGCTCTAGAGATGGTAGGTGCATTATCAAATGCCCTTTCACAAGCTAAGACGACCACACAGAAATTCCTTCCAGAGTCAGTAAATCCCCTCTATACCGAAAAAGAAGCTATGAAGGAGAGGGCTAGGCAGATAAGAAGGGAGAAGAAGAAGGCCAAGCAGGAAAACGGCGAAAGGTCAGCAACCTACAGAAAACTTTCTAGGGAATTAAGACAAATAAACAAACTACTCAAGATTAGAGGCTGGGAAGACTAGCCAACAATCTTTAACCAAGACAACATTGACCAATGACTGCAAAAAAAAAGACAACCGCCCGTACAACCGGGCTAACTGGCAATCGGTTTGCTAGCGTTGAGCAAGGTCGTTCTTATGTTCTGTCAGTACACTCTCCCTCTGGGGCAGGAGAGATAGAACTATTGGCGGCCGATAGCGACCAACAGAGCGAGCCGGATATGTTTAGCATGCTTTACGAGAAAATTGAAACAGCTAGGCAAATCCCGTTTATTGCAATTTCTCCCTTTGTTTTTGTAAACGTGGGGAGTAGCGATGTACAATGGCTTGTAACACCGGCAAATTTTAGTCTCGCCGTTCCCGGTGTGTCGTCCGGTGGCGGCGAAAGCTTTGACCCTACAGCTGACCAGAGCATCACAGGAGCTTGGACTTTCTCCAATATCTCCGTCCCTACCCCAACAGGAAATGGGAATGCTGTCAACAAAGGTTATGTAGATTCCAAGTTTGTAACAACTTCCACCTCTCAAACAATTACAGGCGGCAAGACTTTTGCTGATGGGGGGACGCTTGAAGTTCCTATTCCGACCTCACAAGGAATGGCCGCAAATAAACAATATGTTGATACGTCCGTTGTTACTGGAATAACCCAAATAGCTATCAAGTTTAGCTCTCTAACCAAGGCAAAATATGACGCTTTGGAAACGAAGAGCAATTCAACCATTTACTTTTTAACCGACCAGAATATGTGGGCTATCGGTGACAAGGAGATTGTCACGTCTGATATGCCTGCGTGATAGTCCCCTCTCCCGATTTCGGGGGGGGGGCATAACTTTTTTATAATCATAGCAATGTATTTAACCACACTTGAATTAGTAGCGGAATCCGCTTTTGAGACGAATGTTTTAAAGATTCCGGCCTCGGCTCCTTCTGGTATTTACGAATTAGAATTTCCGGGAGGTATTGCTTCGTATACTTTTAATGTATTTGCGTTTGAAAACTATGATTCTCTAGCCAGTTCTAACCAATCTTTGCTAGAACTGGCTAATCCCCCACTAATAGTCACCAACGGGACGGCGACGGTTCTTGAGTGGATGTGGGATGATGTGGAATCAGCTTCTATGGTAAGCATTCCTAATGGCTCCACTATCGCCTCTTTGAAGTGTTTCTTCTCTCACACTCAAGGGACGGAAACAAACTTGCTAAAACTAATGGGGCTGAATATATTTACATCCGGAATTTCTGTTAAAAAGGTAGTAGTAAGACAAATTGCCTGATTTTATTACTCGACATGAACAACACTTCATCCTGGTATACCAACAGTTGCTATTCACGTAGCATTGTATAGTATCATTGGCACTCAGGGCAGCCCCTCCGTTAAAAGCGGGGGTCCTGTTTTTTATGCGTGTTCGAGCAACTTGTAAGCTTTCCTTACAAGTTCGATGAACTGTAAAGAAAAACTTTACAGTTGACCAAGGGAACAGGATTTGGTCTAATGCTCTTGGAAGAATTCTTTTCTTCTTTCGTTGTGCATATTCGAGCGGAGCAGCTTCGGGGTTTTTTCTCATGTTTTACCCGAAGCTGCTCTTCTTTTTTGTCTTGAAACAGGCCTGATGTAAAAAATATGTGTTGTATGACACAACTATAATTAACTAATAACCATATACTTATGTCACACAATGTTCCGTTTCGAGCGTTTTCGATGTCAAACTTTAGGCTTGATTTTTTGAGGGGTGTGTCGTTAAAATCTTGTTCAAGGAACAGGGCGGTTAAGTTGATTGTCTTCCTTTGGCCGCTCCAAGGCTCAATCTCCCTCGTGGTTAGCAACAACCAAGTGTTTAGCAAATAACTTGGTTCTCTACAAGAAAAGAGTTCGGATATGGCAAGCATATCCTTCATGATTTTTCAAAAGTTTTGATTTACGCCTATCGGCTATGGAGCCAAACAAAGTTGTGGGCTTGGTTAGAGAAACAAAGGGATTAGAAAATAAATGGTTTTAAAACAGTTCTAATTTGGAACACGTTGGTTAGATAAAGTATGTAAGAATAAACCATTTAATATTTAATTATCAGTTTTATTCCTTCGTTCGACTAACAGGTTGCATAGAGCGGCTAACAAGAGAGCCAAGTTCGAAGGTGTTAGCGAAACGATAACATAGACCACTTCGAAGTTATTAACTACCGTCTCCAACCACAAAGGACGTTACACCGTATATACGCGCGCGCGAATTTATAAGAGAGGAAAACAAAAACTTTTCTCTCTTTTGTATGACATTTTCAAAAAAAAAAAACATTGATTACTCTCTCGTTGCTTATTAGTATTGCTACATCGTTCAGGAAATACACCATGTAGCTCCTAACGAAAAACAACCAATAACCAAAACTAATAAATAGTATGGAACGAAAAAAAATAAACGGAGAGGAATTTCCGAAAAGCCTGTTGAGAGGACTTATTGCCATGTTTGACGATAATCCTGTCAGGAGCGCCATGTTTATGGCTGATTTTGAAGACTTGTGTAAGAAAGGTATTGATTTAAATCCTGATTGCAACGTCTGGTATAGAGTCAAACCTGACGTTATCGACTTAGTTGACGAATTGGATATTTCCGAAGAGGGTAAAACAACCATTAAGAAGAAAATCTCCAATCTTATCGGAGCGCCTGTTTTCCATGTTGGTGAAAACGCTAAGACTGATTCGCTTGTTGTGTCTGGTCTAGTCGAAGGCAAAATGATTGGCTTTGATAAAAAGTATTTCTATAAGATTAAATCCAAGCCTTACATGAAGAAGCTGAAAAAGGCGCTCTTCGTTTCCGCTTCTTGGGAAGAATTTATCAAACCTCTTATTTATACCATCAGAGGATTTGGGCTTGATAAGTGCGCTAGCTTCCCTAGTATTGAGGCGAAGCGTTCCGATGAAGAAGAAGATTAACCTTGCAGTCTTGAATAACTTTTTAACGTTCCTGAACAATGTTCATGAGCTAACCGAGCGAGGTTGGGTTCATGAGGCAACAGGGACAATGTATAAAAAGTGTTCAAAGCTTTTCGACACATTCAAAGAGTCCTATTCAGGCAATTCCCTAAGCCCAGATAAAGACATCGTTATGGAGGAGGTTTCCTTAACAGAGACACCTAGTGATGACGAAGTACTTGAGGTGCTTAGGGAAGAATGTGACGAGATTTGCGAATACCTTTATGAGGTAGCCGGACAAGAATCATTTTTAGTTTCACAAGTAGATGAAATTAAAACTGTTTTGAGTCAGCAACTATTTGTTGCTAGGAAGGTGTAGCAAAACCCTGCCATATGAGTTTATGAGCTAGGGTGAAAATCAATCCAAATCAAACAACTAATCATATAAAAGTAGGAAGTGTGGTATATACCGTAGGTCAACCTTCCCGGCTCCCTCGTAAGACCTCCGCACTACGGGCGTAAAATGCGTTAGTAGTGCGGAGTTTTTGTTTGTATAGGAAAACAATGAATGTTATTTGTCCATGTATGAAGACAACTTACACGTTCGAAGCGCTAGTAGAAGCTGTTGCTGTTCAGGCGGGGTTAGATACTAGTGTTCCCGAAGACCACACTAAGGCGTGTGAGCTTGCCACATGGATGCTTGACGAAGGATATTCTTCTATCGTCCTGACTCATGCGGCAGAGTTTGCAGAGGAAAAGGGTGTTCCTGCCAAATGGATTGCCCTTGTCAGTGCCATCATTGGTGCTGTTATTGCCTTTTTCTGCACTACTGGTTGTGCCAACACATCGTTTACTTTGTCTGGTGAACAGGGTGGGCAGATTAGCTATAGCGTTGACGAAAACGGGAACCTCATTATCTCCGGCAAGCCTCCTGTCGTCCAAAAAATTAAGAAGTGACGTTAATGCCGACAACAAAAATTGCTTCTCTTCTTCAAGTTGTTAAGGATTATAAGGAGATTGTAATCCTGTTCGCTCCTTTGGTATGTTGCTTCTTTCTTTATCAGGACAACGTAAAAATGCGGCAGGACATGCTAAAGTTGCAACAAGACCAAGCTCATGCGACATTGAAGATTTCAGAAGCAATGGCTCAACAGGTAGAGCTTATTCGGCGCATTGATTATACTGTTACCTCTCTTCAAAACAAATGAATGTCATTATCGCTATCGACAAGCAAGATAAAGTTCTAACTAATATCGCATCAAACCTAGTAGAACTTCTGGATAAAGAGCTTCTAAATCCATCTCTGGACATAGTTCCTCTCACAAGGGATGTGAACCTGTTTATGTCTAACAGGTGGGACAATATGAAGGTTGATTTTATCTTGCGGTTGCGGACATCATACGTCACTTCTAATCGCAGTACCTATCAGAAAATCGTCTCTTCAAATACTCAAGGGCCTTTTGGTTTCAGGCTTCTTCATACGTCGCATTCGTTGTTGGAAAAAGAGGGGTGGGGACAATACGGATTCAACCCCTGCACAGAGTTTAAGGGCCTCCCCGGCTGGATTGATTTTATGGATATTGAGCTTGCCAATATGGGCGACCCCAAAGATATTGCCGCTATCGGCGACGGAAAGGTTTTTGCTCAAAGCGCCGCTCAATGGATGAACAAGGCCGCAAACTGGTTACGGATTGGCAGAAAGAAAAAATAACTGTCAGCCAAAAAAGAAATCATCTATTTTCTCCAACTCCATTTTAGACAAGGGAGCCTGTTTGTGGTAAGCGGAAATCCCCGCCCGTCTTGTCCTTCGGGGGTTTATCAGGTTAAGAGGAATACATCTCTTGGTTTTAAAGTCTTTTCTGTATAGCTCTGCCCGGCGTTGAAAGTGTTTGCTGGCCGCTAAACAAAAGTCCATAGCCTTGATTTTATTCCCCCTCAAAGTGTCCTTGATGAACATGTTAGGCGTATAATGGTATCTCTTGAGGAGCTTCCTTAGTCTCACTCCTTTAGCATAACCTCCGAGAACGTTATAAAACTGTTTATCGGTAAGCTTGTTTATGTATAGCATGCCTATTATGCCAGCTGGAATTTTTTAGATGCCTCACGCTGGAACTCTGTGTAAGTTTCAGGATAGCATAAACAATGGCCTAAGCGAGAGAGGACGTATGCATCCGCTTCGTTGTTGTTGGATGTATCTACATCCCAGCGTTTGTAAACATTGGTCATCACCAGCCCTTTCTCTGCAACACCTTTTCCTGTTGCGAATTTTTTTAGAGTAGTCGGTGGGTAAACCAAAATATTGGACAATCCTGCATCAAACAGGTTTTGTTTCACAACGCCGCCAAGTTCTCCTAGGTGGACGATTTTCCCAAACTGCGAGAAGGCATAATTCTCTATACACACCAGAACTTCGCTAGCGGGCCTGTAGGCCAATATTTGTTCTACGGCGAGCTTTATATGGTTAGCGAACTCGGAGAGCCGTCTAGGCCCCTTGTGGGGGCTTGTGAGGGTATATCTGTAGCCGTCCAGCTTGATGTCTTGGTAAAGGACGGAAAGCCCTGTTGCCGTCAGGGATAAATCCAGCCCAACCCAACAACTGAAATCTCTAAAAACGTTGGCGATTACTTTGTCTTTTTCCATGATTTTTTCTCTGATACTGGGAATCTGAAATCGACAAGCTCAAATCGGGAGTCCTTTTGAGTCATCACTATCCCCCCATTGCGGCTTCTTTTCAACACCACAACACCGAACACAGAGTTTTGTTCAAATTCTGTATCTGGATTTTTCTGAATTTCGCAAATGGCTTCCGCTGTTGTATGCAAAACCTCTGCTTCTGGCTCTTTTTTTCTAGGAGGTCGCCCCCTTTTAGTTGTCTTTTCCATATTCTAGTTCTTGTTTTGCCAACCTATACGCCTCACGACCGTCTAGTCCGGGTGTTCTCATTTGGATTCCTACTGCTTTTTCAAGGCGGTTGAGGACAATCTTACCTTTTTTGTCTATGATAGCAAGAGGGTCTTTGTAGCCGCTAACGATAAGTATTCTCATGCAAAGGATGATAACGTCTGCACATTCAAACGCCATTTCCTTCTTGTTTTTGGCCGAAAGAAGTTCTTCTACCTCTTCCTCAAGATGTTTTTTGAGCTGTGGGACAGTCTCTTTAACACCTAAAAATTTACTGAAAACATTACATATTTGTTTGGCTATATTGTACACTCTAACCTTCCTTTCATATTGAAACAAATCCATGCTACGCATTATCTCCTTTCGTATTGCCAACTGGAAAGCTCTTCCTTGGCTTCACTTGCCTTTTTGTAGGCTTCCTCGGTTCCATAAATTTCAGAGGAAAAGAAGCAAGCAGTTGTGTCTTCATCGTCTATAGATGTAGAGTAAACTTCATATCCTTCAACAACATCGTTCTCGACATTTTCAGTCCTGTATTTTGCTCGTATTTTATAAAACGAATTTTTCATAATTTTTTTCTTTAGAATTTCTTTTGCTCTATCTATGGCTTCGGAGAGAGACGGATAGAGTTCTAGCTCATCTTCTACTCTCCAAATATTTCGAAAATCGAGTGATGTCCACCTATTGATTTTATTTGCATACTTTAAATCTTTTTTTACAGTTATCTTGTGGTGATGATTTGTGCAACCAATAAGCAACACACTATCTCCTACCAGGTCAAAAGTATATCTCATTATTTCCTTTTCACTTTGTATATGATGTATTGGATAAGAATGATAAATGACAACACAATCGCAAGCGAGACAATGAGAATGTCTAATAAATCAACAATTATCATAGCTCTTCACCCCTCCCTCTTAGGTCTTCAACGTATTTTGTGACGTCTTCTACGTCAGCAAAGTCTTTAGTGCCTTGCTCAATAGCCTTTTTAAGTCTTTTTTCCAGCTCTTCTTGGGTGATTGTTTTCGGATGATGTGTAACCTTGTTTAAGTTATTATGCATAACTAAGGAAGAGGTAAGAATATTGGTTGCGAATCTCCTGATTCTTAAAAGAGTTTCTTCCTCCGAGGAACACGGGTCGAGTTGATACCCACAATTAGAACATTTAGGGATATATATCTTACTTCCTAAAGGGACGCCTTGTGGCCCCATCCCAGCAAACAATAAATCCTTAACAATGAAATACTCGTTATGACATATTGGACATTTTGCGCTCATTTTTTAACTATCCTTTCTTTCTGTTTTTTTTCGACGATATAGCTTCCAAAGATTTTATTGAATTGTTCGTTCGATGCTTTTCTGGACTGCTTCCCGTTCACAATGTTTTGGTGTTTGTGAAAAGCCTCTTCCAGCTTAGAGACTGAAACACTAACGGCTTCCATCATGTCCCCTAGAGGAATGACTTGCTGAACCCTAGATAACCCTTCGTTTTTAAAGCTACGAACCGTATTTCCTTCTTTTAAACCAAGGCCGTCAATCTCTTCGCCATTTTTCAGCAACTCATAACATGATTCTTCTATCTCTTTGGCCACCTTCGAGGCCAATTTAGCTGTAAAATATAGCTTAGAGCGTTCTTCTGGATTCATTTGTTTCAGCTTAGAAGAAAAAGCTGTAGCAGGGGTAGTGATTGTCTGCACCACCTCTAATGGCTTCTTGCATTCAGCAAAACCCTTGCAGTACCTGCAATAGTTGTTAGCTTGAGGAGGAAGGCTCTTTCTTGTGCGTTCGCATATCTCAATGACTTCTTTTTCTGCCTCTTTGATGTCCTCTTCGCTGTACCTCACAATGACAGGATAAGATGTCACCAGAGGTTGAACAATGGCACAAGAGACTGATTTTATTTTGCAGTCCTGATAATTCCTTTCGATGTGTTGCTTGCAACATAGGGCCAACCCTCTAAGCTGGTGGTTTATTTGTGTGGACTCCGGCTCTAAAGGCCCTGTCTTATAGTCGATAATCAATAAATGAAATCCCTCTTCGTCAGACTTACCTAAAACCACGTCGGGTTTCCCAGAAAAGAGTGCATTGTCCCCATCGAAAAAGAAACACCTTTCCTCCTTCATCAATTCCTCGAACTTGTCTTCTCCCGCCCAAATCGACGCAACTTCGGTCACAATTCTTTTGCATGCAAGCATGAGTTTCGTCTCTTCTTCGGTGAGTAGTATGTTTTGGTATGCAAGGTATTGATGAATCCTGTTGCCTCTTTCAGCCATTTCAGAGGTTGTCTCTACTCCTTCAACGTCATATCTCAATGAGTGCGGACATAACGCAAGACGTGCTAGGCTGGAACATGAAGGCAATCCTTGTCTTTCCGTATCTTTTGTTTTCATTATTTCTCGTGTATTTTTTTTGTTATTCATCTTCTGGCTCCCAATCTACATACGCCTCAAACTCATAATCCATACAATGTTAGACAGTAGATGTTTAAGCGTTTTCATTGTTTTCTTTCTTTTTGAATATTGGCGCTTCTGACGACTTGTCTTCTTCGTTGGAGAAAGCTTCGTCTTTACTTATAGCCCCGGTTTTAATGGCGTTGAAGAGACCAATAAGCATTACGATTTCAGATTCCTTACTAGTCTCAATTTTGTGTTTAAGGTAAGCCTCAAGCATTTCTTTAGAGACTCCGATTTTGGAAAAGGCTATTACACATCCATTTATTCTTTCAGCAATGGGTGTATCTGTGGCTCTTAGCGTGTTTTGGCAAGCCTCTGCCGCCTCTTGCCTAATGAAGTCCGGCAATACCGCCCAAATGCACGCCCTGATACGTCTAGAGGCCATATTAGCGCAAAGTTCATAAATGTCTCTATCAGACGTAAGAGGATATCCACCGTCTTTTGTGTCCCTGTGGTGCGGAACAGAAAAGGCTATCTCCCTTCTTATGTTGTTTTCTTTGTCCCAACAGAAAGCTATACAGTCGGAGCAAACCCTTCCTTTTTCATCTACATGTTCACCTATCTTTCTCCACCCAGCTTCTGCGTTCCCATAAGCGGTAAGGCACGCATTTGCTAAATGGATCGTCTCTCCTGAAATACTAGAGCCTCCCCTTTTGTATTCAAAGAATGCGGTGTTAGCCAAATGACGGAAGGAGCAAAGCTGTCTAATTTTGGAGGAAACCTCCATCATGTTTCTCGGCATCTGCTTTGCTATATATATAGAGGCAAGCGCCTCTAGCGATTCTTTGTTGGAAAGTACGTTAGCAAGCGGATTTCCAGCAAGAGGTGCTATCATGGATAAGCCTTCTGCCGGGACTGTGGTCAATGGTTCTGGGTTGTCTGACATGCCCTCATTGTATCTTTTCTCTCACACATGGCAATCTTTTTTTGTTTTTTTTCTTGTGCATGTCAAAACATGTGGTACAAAAACGACATGACGAAAGCACTACCAACAGAACAATTAGAAGCATTCTCCAAGTTCGCCAATACTAACGAAGCCCTTTGCAAGCTCATGATGCAACGGGTGGGGTTCAACATCACTCCAATGGTATGGAATAAGGCAAAATGGATGCCTACACAACTTTCCGTAAAGAAGCTCACTAACCTTCGAGCTTTTTATCCAGAAGCATTTGGTTTAGAGGATGAACCTAATAAAGATTTTTTGAAATCTCTTTATTACCTCCACATTTCAAATAGAACCTTCTCTGGGGAAATTACGCCACTAATTGAGGACAAGGATTTTATTACCCATATGCCCTATGCTAACTTTGTTTTACCCATTGACGATTTCACAAAAAACGCCCTTTCCAAATTCATGTAAAATCAGGATATGAATCACCATTCCCATGACTATCCCTTAGAAGAAATGGAACGTATTTCTGAACCGAAACTAGCAAAAGACTGCCTGAACTTAGAAGAACTATTGAAGAGCTTAGAAAAAATACCGCAAACAACAGAACAGGAAACGGAAGAATGGCGGCGAAAAGAAAAAGAAAAAGAACGCATAGCATCATGGAAAAAACGATTGAGGCAATCCGGCGTGCCTCAAGGGTTTTATGATGCTTGCGTGAATGGAAAGATCGACAAGAGCCTAATACTTCCAAGCCTGAAAAATTTAAGTAGCGGGTGCTTATTTGTTTGCACCCCGGAAAAAGGTAAAACCTTTTCCGCATGCGCTTTGATATCGCAGGAATTATGGAACGGCAGGGCAGCTTTTTACATGAAGGCTCCTGAACTGGAAAGAGAAATGGCCAGTTATAAAAAGGATGCGCGCCTGATAAATAGAGCGCAATCAACCCAGCTCTTAGTGCTAGACGATTTTGAGGGGGTAAGGATGAGTGTGAATTCATCCTCCGATTTTATCGCCTTGTTGAAAAAAAGAAATGATTCTAATTTTTCAACAATTTTGAATTCAAGAAAACGAACCTTTTTCCTCGAACAGATAGAAGAGGCGGTAAGTTAGTTTGTACTTAACTCCCAGAAAACAAAAGTGTAATAAAAAACCCCTGTAGCCTAAATAAAGGCTACAGGGGTTAAATTTGGTGTATTTTTATGACAAACTATTGAACTCTTTTTTCAGGTATTAGTTTGCTACTGAATGAGTAGTATTTTTTTGAGTAATTGTAGGTCTTGGAATACTTAGAATATCCGGCTTTGCGGTCATAGTAAATCTCATCACCATAAAAAGAGCAGTAATTATATTCTTTTTTTTGATAAGAGTTGTTCGAAAAGTAAGCAAATTTGTTTTTATCCGGTCTTTCGAAATTGCCATAAAACAACATCTTTCCTTTTTTCCAAAAAACAAATTTACTTGAACCTATGACAGAATTGACCATATCATCAATACCTTCATTTGTTTCCTCGATATCTGTTTTTCCAAATGCGGGCAAAAACAGATAACGGAAGAACGTTTCACTGTCTGTGAGGTCTCCTTTATTTTTTAGTGATAGAATACCATTGTGGCAAAAATACCAATTATCGCCGTTCCACCCATGAACATTTTTTTCTGAAATAGATCCATGAGTTTTGATTCTAGCGTGGAGAAGGACTATGTAATCATTAGGGATTTTTTCCCATGTGGCTACAACCTCCTTTCTTAGAAGAGTTCTAATCAGAAATGCCGGCTTGTCTTTTTTCTCCCCTCTCTTAAACCCTAGCAAGAAAAATCCGTCCGGATTGTTTGTTAGGCAATTTTGAAAACGTTGATTTCCAATATCTTTCTTAATACCGTAAGCAATGATACACATGTGTTTTTTGTTTGGTTATTGTTTTTTTTCTGCGTTTTTTTTGATGATGTTTTTAATGCCCTCCATTAGAAACAAAGCTTTATTCTCTTCTTCGGGCGTTTCGTAAAAGATTTTTACGAAAGTATATTGCTGATATGTAGGATATGTCATTTTAATTCCGTTGCTAAGAAGATAATTGATTGTTTCTAGCCTTATTTTTTGAAATAGATCTTGAGATAGCGGCCTATGAAAAACATTTGAGAATTCTAGGTTAAGGCTACCTATCAAACTAGAAATAGAGCATTCTAGCTTTATTTGTTGTCGCAACAAAGAGAATTTCTCTTTCATTTGCTCTTTCATTGGTTCTTTCTTTTGCTCTTTCATTTGTTCTTTCTTTTGCTCTTTCATTTGTTCTTCAAAGACCTAATGCGAACATCAGGCTAAAGTAAATCAATAGTCCAAAAA
>ENA-OWPF01000575-OWPF01000575.1-human-gut-metagenome-genome-assembly--contig:-NODE-575-length-40295-cov-4.228926_pt1 | contig 40295 bp, 40 predicted proteins | sample MGYA00248261_ERZ651840 | MGnify/ENA primary metagenome ERZ651840 (study PRJEB26924, sample SAMEA4378268) | human gut metagenome | biome: human gut; feature: human-associated habitat; material: faeces... | reverse complement strand
GAGTGGTTTTGCGATCGTGCAGGTTCGAGTCCTGTTCTGGGCACCCTTTCTAAAATGCGCAGGTGGTGGAATTGGTAGACACGCTACTTTGAGGGGGTAGTGCCGGTTACGGCGTGTGAGTTCAAGTCTCATCCTGCGTACTTAAGTAAAAAAAGAAATAAGAGCATGATCTATTCAATTAGGTCATGCTTTTTTTGTGTGTCAAAATGACAGACGAATAAGATGGACGAACATAAAAAAAGCCGGACTCACGCCCGGCTTCTATATTCATAGACAAACTTATTCAGCATCTTTCTTTTTTATCGAAGTCGTGATTTTCTGCTCTTCCTTATCAAAGTCTACGATAATCGTATCGCCTTCACCTACTGAGGCACGGATAATCATCTCCGCCATCTCATCTTCCAGATACTTCTGGATCGCACGCTTCAACGGACGGGCACCGAATTGGATATCGTAGCCTTTTGTCGCAATGAAATCTTTTGCCTCGTCTGTGATCGACAACTCATAGCCCAGATTTGATACACGCTGATACAGACCCTGTAACTCAATATCGATAATCTTATGAATAGCGGCTTTATCAAGCTGATCGAACATAATGATATCATCCACACGGTTCAAGAACTCTGGAGCAAATGCTTTATTCAACGCTTTCTGGATCACGCTACGGGAGAAATCCTTATCCGGCTCACCAGCCATCTGGGTATTGAAACCAACGCCACGGCCGAAATCTTTCAATTGCCGGGTACCAATATTGGAAGTCATGATCAAGATCGTATTCTTGAAATCAATACGTCTACCCAGACTATCCGTCAAACGGCCTTCATCCAAGACTTGCAGCAGCAAGTTAAATACATCCGGATGCGCCTTCTCGATCTCGTCCAATAAGACCACTGAATAGGGCTTGCGACGTACTTTCTCTGTTAACTGGCCACCTTCCTCGTAACCAACGTATCCGGGAGGCGCTCCGATCAAACGGGAAACAGCGAATTTCTCCAAGTATTCACTCATATCGATACGTACCAAAGAATCCGCCGAATCAAATAGATATTCAGCAAGCTTCTTGGCCAAGTGAGTTTTACCTACACCCGTCGGTCCTAGGAACATAAAAGTTCCGATCGGCTTATTCGGATCTTTCAAGCCAACACGGTTACGTTGAATTGCCTTTACAATCTTTTGAACAGCATCATCCTGCCCGACCACCTTACTTTTCAATACGTCCGCCATTTCCAGAAGCTTGACATTCTCTGCCTTAGCGATACGTTGAACAGGCACACCAGACATCATGGCAACAACTTCAGCGACCTTCTCTTCATCAACGGTCTCCCGATGTTCTTGAAGCTCTTGTTCCCATTTAGCTTTCGCGGCCTCCAGTTGCAATAAATACTGACGCTCCTTATCGCGGAAACTTGCGGCTAACTCAAAGTTCTGAGATTTCACGGCCGCTAATTTCTCATTCTTCGTATCCTCGATCTTTGCCTCAAGCTCTTCGATACTTTTCGGAACAATGATATTAGATATATGTACACGGGAACCGGCCTCGTCTAAAGCATCGATCGCCTTATCCGGGAAATTACGGTCACTGATATATCTTTCTGTCAATTTTACACACGCTTGTAAAGCATCTTCAGTATAGATCACATTATGGTGCTCCTCATAACGAGGTTTGATATTACGCAAGATCTGCAAAGTTTCTTCCGCCGTAGTCGGATCAACGATCACTTTCTGGAAACGACGTTCCAACGCACCGTCTTTCTCGATATTCTTACGATATTCATCCAAAGTAGTAGCGCCAATGCATTGAATCTCACCACGAGCCAACGCAGGTTTCAGCATATTCGCCGCATCCATAGATCCGGAAGCGGAACCAGCGCCAACAATCGTATGAATCTCATCGATAAAGAGGATGATATTCGGGTTCTTCGATAACTCATTCAAGATAGCCTTAATACGTTCCTCGAATTGTCCGCGGTATTTCGTACCGGCGACAATAGAAGCCATATCCAAGCTAATCACACGCTTATCGAATAACACCCGGGAAACCTTACGCTGAATAATGCGTAAAGCCAATCCCTCTACGATAGCCGACTTACCCACACCCGGCTCACCAATCAATACCGGATTATTTTTCTTCCTACGGCTTAATATCTGGGCCAAACGCTCGATCTCCTTCTCACGTCCCACAATCGGGTCTAGACGGTTTTCTGCGGCGGCACGTGTCATATCCGTTCCGAAGTTATCCAGAACAGGTGTATCATTAGGGGATTTCGGTTGAGCGGCTCCCGCTCCAGTACCGGAAGAGGGGCGAGATGCCTCACGACGAGAGGAGAAACCTTCGTCCTCGTCATCTTCGTCATCATCCGTATATCCGTCGCTGATCTCGTCGAATTCCTCCATATTATTCAAACCGGTTCCGCTTACTAATATATTATATGCGGAACGATAAGTAATACCCGCGTCGTTCAACACCTTGGCAGCAACATTAAACTCCTCTTTCAATATCGCCAATAGGAGATGTTCCGTATCGGTCTCATCTTCCTTGAATAAACGAGATTCCAGCATACTCATACGCAAGACACGTTCTGTAGTCTTACTTATAGCGATCTCATGCTGGACAGAATCCTCAGAATCGAATGTGTTCTTTATTTCTTGCTCAATCTTGCGTTTAATATCCATCGGATCGGTATGTAGCTCTCGCAAGACACGCATTGCCTCGCCTTCGCCTTCCCGAATGATGCCTAGCATCAAATGTTCCGGCCCGATATAGCTATTCTGGAGCCTAGCCGCTTCTTCACGGCTATACTCAATCACGTCAATCAATCTTTTCGAATAATTTTTCATACTATATTATATATGTACTGATTACGCAAAGTTACATAATCTATTCCAACTATCATCAAATTTCGTGCCATTATTCCTTAATAAGCCTTGAAAAGCCCAGAGGCGCAAAATTTCAAGACAAATTCTTTCGTAGTATACGGAAAAACCTTACCTTAGTGCAATTTTTCAGAGGTGAGATATTGAGTGTAATTAATATAAAACTAAATGGTTGATCAAGACAGAATTATTAAGATTAACATCGAAGAGGAAATGAAATCGGCATACATTGATTATTCAATGTCTGTCATTGTTTCACGTGCTCTTCCTGATGTTAGGGATGGCTTTAAGCCGGTTCACCGCCGTATTTTATTTGGAATGAATGAACTGGGTAACACATCCGACAAACCTTATAAAAAATCTGCGAGAATAGTTGGTGAAGTTTTAGGTAAATATCATCCACATGGCGACTCGTCTGTATATTTCGCCATGGTTCGTATGGCCCAGACATGGTCTATGCGTTATCCGTTAGTAGACGGACAAGGTAACTTCGGTTCAGTGGACGGTGATAGTCCTGCCGCTATGCGTTATACAGAGGCACGACTGAGTAAACTCGCCGAAGAAATGCTCCGGGATATCGATAAGGACACGGTAGATTTCCAGCTTAACTTCGATGATACGTTGAAGGAGCCGACCGTATTGCCGACTCGTGTTCCTAACTTACTTGTAAATGGTGGATCGGGTATCGCCGTTGGTATGGCTACGAATATGCCGACTCATAACTTGAGCGAGGTATTAGATGGTTGTATCGCTTATATCGATGCCAAGGGAGATATCGAGGTAGAAGGCTTAATGCAATATATCAAGGCTCCGGACTTCCCTACAGGCGCTACAATTTATGGCTACGCAGGCGTGAAAGACGCTTTCGAGACGGGTAGGGGACGTATCATCCTTCGCGGTAAAGCCGAGATTGAGGTGGAGAATAATCATGAGAAGATTATTATTACCGAGATTCCTTATTTGGTAAATAAGGCTGAGTTGATCAAGTATATCGCTGACCTGGTAAACGAGAAGCGTATCGATGGCATTTCCAATGTCAATGACGAGTCCGACCGTAGCGGTATGCGTATCGTAGTTGACGTGAAACGTGACGCGAACTCGAGTGTCGTACTGAATAAATTGTATAAGCTTACGGCTCTGCAATCCTCATTCAGCGTTAATAATATCGCTTTGGTGAACGGCCGTCCGAGGTTGCTTAACTTAAAAGACTTAATCAAGGCGTTTGTTGAGCACCGTCATGAGGTCGTTATCCGGCGTACAAAATATGAATTGAGGAAAGCGGAAGAGAGAGCTCATATATTGGAAGGCTTGATCATCGCTTCCGATAATATAGACGAGGTAATCGCGATTATCAAGTCTTCCAAGAGCCCGCAAGAGGCTATCGAGCGTTTGATCGAACGTTTCTCTTTATCTGAGCTTCAAGCACGTGCTATTGTCGAGATGAGACTTCGTCAGTTGACAGGTCTGGAACAAGACAAATTGCGTGCGGAATATGAGGAGATCGAGAAGTTGATCGCTTATTTGAATGAGATTCTGGAGAATGAGGACCTTTGTATGAAGGTTATCAAAGATGAATTATTGGAAATCAAGGATAAATTTGGCGACGAACGTAAGACGGATATCGTTTACGCCTCTGAGGAATTAAATCCGGAGGATTTCTATGCGGATGATGAGATGATCATTACCGTATCTCATATGGGATATATCAAACGTACCCCGTTAAGTGAGTTCCGTGCGCAAGGCCGTGGTGGTGTAGGAGCGAAGGGTTCCGAGACTAGAGACGAGGATTTCGTTGAGTATATCTATCCGGCATCCATGCACGCGACCTTATTATTCTTCACGGCAAAAGGTAAATGTTATTGGTTGAAGGTATTCGAGATTCCGGAAGGAGCTAAGAACGCTAAAGGACGTGCGATCCAGAATCTTCTGAATATCGAGCCGGATGATAAGGTACAAGCCTTTATACGTGTTAAGAAATTAACCACCGATACGGAATTCATTAATTCTCATTACCTATTATTCTGTACGAAGAAAGGTGTGATCAAAAAGACCTTGTTGGAGGCCTATTCCCGTCCTCGTCAAAACGGTGTGAACGCTATTACATTGCGTGAAGACGATGGCTTGATCCAAGTATGTATGACGAATGGCAACAACGAGGTGATCATAGCGAACCGTAACGGCCGGGCGATCCGTTTCCATGAAAGCGCGGTACGTGTAATGGGCCGTACGGCTTCCGGAGTGAAAGGTATGACTTTGGACGAGGATAATACCGATGAAGTCGTTGGTATGATCTGTATCAAGGACAAGGAAAAAGAGACCGTACTCGTCGTATCAGAGCAGGGATATGGAAAACGTTCCTCTATCGAGGATTATCGTATAACGAATCGTGGCGGTAAAGGCGTAAAAACCATTAATATCACGGAGAAGACCGGTAAATTAGTTGCCATCAAGAATGTTACGGACGAGAACGATTTAATGATTATCAATAAGTCGGGTATCGCTATCCGTATGAAAGTGGCCGATTTGAACGTAATAGGACGTGCTACTCAAGGTGTTCGTTTGATTAATCTAGAAAAGCGCAACGACGAAATCGCTTCTGTATGTAAAGTATTGTCTGAGAGTGAAGAGGAGATAGCCGAGCAAAAAGCGGAACAAGAAGCCAGACAAGAGAATGAGGGAAGAGAGTTGAGTGAGAATCAAGCTAGTCTAGGTACCGATGTTGATCTACCGGAATCAGAGGAGGATAACGAACAAAATGATAACGAAGAAATAACTGAATAATTTTAAACAAATAGAAATATTAATCTCAAAATTACTATCACAATGAAACGAGTATTATTAACAGTGGCACTATGTGTCGCAGCATCGGTCTCTTTTGCACAGAAAAAAGCTGTAAATGAGGCTCAAAGTATAGCTAAGGGGACAACTCCTGATTTCTCGGAAGCCAGAACTCTTATTAAAGGAGCTTTGGAAAACCCTGAAACAAAGGATGACGCTAAAACTTGGTATGTTGCCGGTTTTATCGAGGATCAACAGTTCAGCAACGAAAGAACTAAACAAGTCTTGGGCCAACAACCGGACGAGCCTGTTATGTACGAGGCATTGGGTAGTATTTTGCCATACTTTGAGAAAGCATATGAGTTAGATCAACTTCCTAATGAAAAAGGAAAAGTTAAACCTAAGTTCACGAAAGATATCAAAGGTATCCTAGGAGCAAACCACGTATATTACATCAATGGTGGTGCTTACTATTTCGATCAGAAAGATTATAACAAAGCTTACGATTTCTTCGAGCAATACCTGAAAATATCTGATATGCCAATGTTTAAAGGTGAGGCTGTCGCTGAAAGAGATTCAAACTTCATGACAGTTCAGTTCTATGCCGCTGTAGCAGCGACCCAACTTGGCGATTCTCAAAAAGCTATCGCAGCGTTAGAGCGTGCTAAAAATACGGATTATAGAGCAAGCGAGGTATATCAATACTTATGCTATGAGTATGAGCAAGCTAAAGATACCGTGAATTTAGAGAAGACTTTGGAAGAAGGTTTGAATAAATTCCCTGAGGAACAGTATTTCTTAATGAGCCTTATAAACAATTACATCTATTCTAATAGAAATGAGAAAGCTATTGAATATTTGAACACAGCTATCGCTAAGGATTCCAACAATCCACAGCTTTACGATGTAATGGGCCGTGTTTATGAGACTGGTTTGAAAGATTACGCTAAAGCTGAAGAGTATTTCAAGAAAGCATTGGCGATCAATCCTGACTATATCGAATCTCTCTCTAACTTAGGTCGTGTATATTACAACCAAGGTGTAAACAAGCAAGGTGAGGCTAATATGATCAACGACGCAAAACAATATCAAGAGGAATTAGGCAAAGCTAAGGAATTCTTTAAGCTAGCTCTTCCTTACTTTGAGAAAGCTCACCAAATGAAACCAGAAGAAAGAGAATATATGACCGCTTTAAGAGGTATTTACTACAACTTGAATATGGGTGATAAATTCGATGCTATTGAAGCAGAGATGAATAAGTAATTTCTTCTTTCAGAATAAATGGAACCGTCTAGTAATATAAGGTTACTAGGCGGTTTTTTATTTGTGTATCATGTATCGCGGAGTAGTCATTTTTTGATCGTTCATAATACTATTAAACATAATGGGAATTATAAAATTAATAGCAAGATAAGGATAAATTAGTGCATTCAAGCAAAGCTTGTAGCTGCTTTGAGTAAAGACACAGATCTTTTCACGGCTGTGAAACGTTTGTTTCATGGATGTGAAAAGATCGTATCACAGCTGTGAAAAGATCAGATCACCTATATGAAAAGATTAATTCAACTTGACGCAACTATTTGATTCGCTATTAACTCCTTCAAATAAAGCATGACTTTCGGATGACTTAATGGCATGTCCTCTAGGATTTCTTTAAGCTCTCGCGTACTGATATCAAATGAAACCTGATCTGAATGATATGAGAAATGAACGTTTATGTCCGGATTACTGCCTATAAGCATAGCCATCGTGCCCGCCAAATCTCCCCAAGGTGGACAATCAATATGAGATGAGACAAAACAAGCAACAACTACCGTACCTTTTCCCTGTATGGAAGATATTTCCACATTCCCGCCTGTTTGCTCCGCGTTTTGTATCAAGAAAGGTAAGCCTAGACCCACTTTTCGTGTCGTGCGAGTCGTATAAAACGGATTACGGATCAGAGAGACTGTTTCCGGATCCATACCACAGCCATTATCCGCGATACGAATACATATGGATGTGTCCTTTATCTGTATATCTATCTCTATGTCAGAAGCTTTTGCTCTGATACTATTAGCGGTTATATCCGTGATATGAAACGAGAGATTATCCATGAGAGGCGAAAATTAAGTGATTGTCTTTTTGATCAAAAGCCTTTCGTAAGCCATCGAAGGTTAATTCCTCCGTTTGCCAAATGGAGGGCTGAGTACCTATTTGTTCGGGGCAATGAGCATCCGAGGCTGAGTATTGAGTCTGCTCTTTCAAATACCCGTGAATAGACAATAACTTACTGTATCTTTGCTGATTATTATATTCAATAGCATCTAAAGATAAGCAGGGGTCTATAAAACCTAATTGACTGATCAAGCTGAATGACGGACGTTCTACATGGGCGGCTACAAATAGAGCATCCACCTTACGTGCTTGAGCGGCTATTTGGTTTACGCTTTGATCCAAGGCGGAGAGCAAAAGATAGGGTACTTCTCCTAGAATCTCATTCTCCGCATTCACCCAAACTTGATCGCCAAAACGTTCCGGATCATTTGGAATTGGAGGGAGATGCTCTTCTAAATATCGTTGGAATCGCTTACGGGATTCATCGGTCGGGAAATAAACCAGACAATGCGCTTCCTCACGGGTCGTAACTTCTACGCCCGCAAAGACCCTTAGTCCGAATCTCTCGCCAAGGGATTGAATCTCCGGGCATTGTAAGGTCGTATTATGGTCCGTAATGGCAATAGCATCCAAACCTTTCGCTAAGGAACGACGCACGATCTCCGATGGACTCATTTCCAGACTGCCGCATGGCGACAGGCAAGTATGGATATGTAAATCAGCTAAATACTGTTTCATCCATTCTCATTCTGTAATAAGCGGTAAATCATACCGGAAGCCTCGAACGCGGAACGTGTAGTTCCTAAAAGAGGGACAGCCTCTTCCCTACCTTTTTGTAAGGTCTCATCATCCGGAGAGGTTCCGTTCACGATCAATACCGCGGAGACGTCTTTTAAAGTAGCCACGGCCAGTATATTCTGATGGGTTTGCATGGTAATCCATAGCATACCCTCCTCGATATGTCCCATGACATCACTTAGTAAATCGCTCGTATAGCCCCCGGTTATCTCTGTATCAAGGCCCTCTTCTCCACAAAATACAGTAAGATTCAACATCTTCACTAAATCACAAACCTTCATATTTAGCTCCTTTCTTATAACAATCCTTATTTAAACGATCTTTCCCCCATGTCTTCTCAACGATACGGAAGGCATGCTCTTGGTCTAGTTTACCGTGCTTCTCCATATTACGTTGCATAAATACGCAATCACTGAATTGAGCCTCGTGGCGTACGATATCCTCGGCCAAGCTTTGACAGTTCGGGCTACCGCAAGCGCCACAATCGATTCCCGGTAGGTAACACATCAATTTCCGCACTTGCTCCATTTTCTTCAGCATCTCATCGATCGTTCCTTCGTACAACCGTTTGGGATTCGGTTGCACCGGACGGATCGTAATATGCTGCCTCAAATAGGATAAAGCCTCGAAATTATCGGCGGCGTATATCATCGGTACTTTATCCCGGTTCATGGATCGCTTCATGATACGCTCGGCCGTGAGGAAACGGTTCGCTACGGCTAATACACCTCCGGCACAGCTACGGTCGCAAGCCCTCAGTTCCAGAAAGTCTACGTTACGTACCTCGCTGGTCGTTTCCATTCGTTCCAAGAAATCGATCACATTATGGATCTCATCGATCGCGAGGCAACGACCGGAGAAATGTTTGGCCTCCCCTCCTGTCTGGCTCCATCGCATCTCTTTTTTCGTTAATGGCGGAGGAAGCTCACATTCCGGCTCATATCCTCTCGGGCGATTCTTAAGAATATGGTATACCTTATTATATAGGGTATCCATATTTATCACGCCTTTGATCGTAGATGAATAACCTTCCGCTCCCTTCAACGCCGCGATTTTCGCCGCGCAAGGCGTAACATAAAAGATACCGATCTCTTCCGAGGGAACACCTTGCCCTTCCAATATCTTATGATAATAAGTGGCCGAGGCGTTTACCGGCGCTTTCACCAATAAGATATTATCCACCAGCGCAGGGAAACGGACTTGTATCAACCGGACGATAGCGGGGCAAAAAGAACTGATCACCGGTTTTTCCTCGGCGTTTTCCATCTGCCGTACCATTTCCTTATGGATCATATCGGCGGTAAACTCTACTTGGAAAACATGGGTAAAGCCCAGTTCCATAACGGCGCTGATAATTTCCTTCTCGGTCGTGTACTTTGAGAACTGCCCGATAAATACCGTGGGCATCAACGCTACCCTGCATTTATAATCAAATATACGCTGGAAGTCATCCTGCTCCACATAGATAGCCTCTGTCGGGCACGATTTCAAGCACTCGCCGCAATCCACGCACCAATCCTTATGGATCAAAGCCTTACCATCCCGGATACGGATCGCTCCCGTAGGGCACTCTTTCATGCAATGCGTACAGCCTATACAGCGGTCATTGTCAATCTTCAAGGCATGATAAAAATTAGCTTCCTCCATGGTCTACGCTCCTTCTTTATTAAACCATGTGACCATACGTACCGTGGTACCTACGTCTACTTGGCTCTCGATCGTTAATTCATCTACGTTCTTCTTCATATTTGGAAGTCCCATTCCGGCACCAAATCCCATCTCACGCACGGCCTCGGATGCCGTCGAATACCCTTCACGCATAGCTAGCGATATATCCGGGATTCCGGGCCCTTCATCCTTCAGTTCCAAAGATATTTTATCAGCGTCCAATTCAGCGACAACCGTTCCTCTCCAAGCGTGAGCCACGATATTCACCTCCGCCTCATAAAGCGCCACGACCACCCGCTTAATGATCCGGGGATCGATAGCCAATTGCTTCAAGACCTTCTTTATCTGGCTAGACGCATAACCCGCCTTCGAGAAATTACCGCCCTCCAACTCAAACTTAAATAGCATATCTCACGACCTCCTTTCTTAATATATAGGAAGGAGCCCCGCGCTATAAAGCTCTCCGACCGTATGATACATAGAATGATCTGTCTCCAGAAGAACCATATTGTTCTCACGAGCCAGCTCCAGCATATCCGGGGTTACTTTCTTCCCCCGCACGAAAAGTATATAAGAAACTTCCGCCATCTCCGCGGTACGGATCGTTTGCAAATTACAAAGTCCTGTCACCAACAGCACATCGCCACAATCCAGCGTAAGCACGTCACTCATCAGATCGCTGGCAAAAGCGCACTGCACATCGTTCTCCCGTTTCTCTGAGCCACAGACGATGGAGGCATCGGTAAGTTCTTGAATTCTTTGAATCTTCATAAGGTACCAGAGGTTACATTTTACATGGGCTAATGTAAGAAATAATTTCGAATGTCAGCCTAGTATATTACATTAATTACTATCTTTGGTACACTAACAAAAAATAATCCTTATGTTCAGTAAAGAAACTTATATGGCCCGCCGGGCTAAGCTGAAACAAACCATAGGTTCCGGTTTGTTGCTATTCCTTGGAAACGACGAGAGTGGGATGAACTACGCCGATAATACGTATCACTTCCGTCAAGACTCTACCTTCTTGTATTTCTTCGGATTGCCATACGCCGGGTTATCCGCTATCATCGATATCGATAACGATAAGGAGATCATCTTTGGCGATGAGTTGACTATAGACGCGATTGTATGGATGGGTACGCAGCCCACCCTAAAAGAGAAGAGCGAGGCCGCAGGTATCAAGGAGGTCCGTCCTTTCAAGGAGATCGAGACATACTTGAAGAATGCCCAGCAAAAAGGCCAGCCAATCCATTATCTGCCGACGTATCGTGCGGAACACCAGATCAAGTTATTCCAATGGTTGGGTATCGTACCCGGCGCGGAGAAACCTTCCGTGCCTTTTATCATGGGTGTCGTAAACCAACGGAATTATAAGAGCGAGGAAGAAATCGCCGAGATCGAGAAAGCCTGTATCGTAACCGCCGATATGCACCTGACTGCCATGCGTACCGTACGTCCGGGAATCCGGGAGTCGGATGTAGCGGCTGCCGTTGCGGAAGTAGCTTTCGCCAACAATTACCAGCTCTCCTTCCCTATCATCGCCACGATCAATGGGCAGACTTTGCACAACCATGATCATAGTCATATGATTAAGAGCGGCGATATGCTGTTATTGGACGCCGGTGCCGAGACTGAGATGGGATATGCCGGAGATATGTCATCCACCATCCCGGCCGACTCAAAATTCACGACCCGTCAAAAAGACATCTATGATATTCAAGTAGCCGCCCATGAGGCTGCCGTAGCGGCTTTGCGCCCGGGTATTCCTTTCGTGGATGTATATGAGTTGTCTTGTAAAGTGATCATGGAGGGTTTAAAGGACCTTGGTTTCGTGAAAGGAGATCCGATGGAGGCCGTAAAAGCCGGTGCTCACGCCATGTTTATGCCTTGTGGCTTAGGCCACATGATGGGATTGGATGTACATGATATGGAGAATCTGGGAGAGGTATACGTTGGTTATGACGGACAACCGAAGAGTACGGAATTCGGACGTAAGTCATTGCGCTTGGGACGTAAGCTGGAACCGGGTTTTGTCTTGACCATCGAGCCGGGCGTATACTTCATCCCCGAATTAATGGATTTATGGAGAGGCCAGAACAAGTTCACCGAATTCATCAATTACGAGAAGTTGTTTACATATAAAGATTTCAGTGGCATACGTAACGAGGAAGACTATCTGATTACCGAGAACGGCGCTCGTCTATTAGGAAAGAAGATCCCTTTGCGTACGGAAGAAGTAGAAGCAATTCGATAAATCCTATACATTATTATATATAAGCTTATGCAAAAGGGGGAGCCTTAAAAACAGCTCTCCCTTTTTGGGCTAAACGAGAAAGACAATGTATGAAACGATTTAAAAGCGATATCCAATACTTAGAAAGAACGAATGCATAAAACGAATCCGGGGCATACTAAGCCTTTTTCCCTCTACAACGAAGTTTCGCCCTCCACTATATAAATCAAAATTCGAGAATATATACCCCAAAGAGAATATATACCGCTGGTCTATATCAAGGCTCAACATACTTTTAATATGATAAAATAACGATTTACCTCCCTTGTTCTTTATATGATCGAATTTTTGAGGTATCCATACCCCGGGAGTGTTTGGAACATAGCTTATATTAAACTCTTGATTGACAGGCAAAGGAATGGTTAATCCGGGTGAAACGACCAAAGAGAGTCCCGTATCCTTGTCTTTCCCGAATTTAAAAGCGGGAGTTACTAACTGGATGGCCGGACGTAACGCAAAGAAATGACAGCCCGGATTACTCTCATCTGAATCCCAGAACCACTGATTATCTCTTGAAAACCCCGTATAACTATCTTTCTCAATCGTATTACAGAAAAGCAACCCCATAGTAATTCCCACATAAGGAATCGGTAGATAAGTAACAGATGGCTCTACCTCCCATGCTGAATTATTATTCAAGGCACCGGAGAGTTCTACTTTCCACATATGGGATTTTTCTACCTCTTGCGCCTGTCCCTCAAAGGTAAAGATCAAACAAATAAAGAAAAGTATAGATCTCATTATTTATAGGATGTTAGTTGTTCATTTACAGTAAAGACAGAGGACCTTCTCAATCACCCTATCCATTAGGGTTAATAAATCAAAAAGAGTTAATAATAAACACGGACTTAAAAAGAAAGTGTACATTTCCTTCTCAGACTATACATGCTATTTCATCTTCTCGAAACGAAAACTCGTGAATCGATAAAAAAAGGCTGTCCCATCTTGAAGTGGAACAGCCCTCTTTGCTAAATAATACTGATTAAATTGCTTTCAGAATCTCGGTCAGTTTTTCCGGGGTGACGTTGGCGGCGATTATCACTCCTTCGTCGTTAATCAAGAAGTTCTTGAAACCTTTTCTTAAATCATACTTCTTGTACAACTCTGACTCTTTACCCAGTCCTTCGTGAAATTGCGTTGACAGATCCAACTTGTCAATCTTTACCGTCTCGGTAAAAATAGATTCTTTCTCATCCATAGAGATCGAACACATCGCGATTTTGTCCGGACCAAACTTGTTAACCTCATTCGCCAATTGCACGTTACGAGCCCGCGATTCCGCATCGTAAGCCGCCCAAAAGTTGAGCAATGTATAACGTCCTAATTGGTTGTGGAAACTGGCTTTAGCGTCGTTTCCCAAAAACTCTATTCTCGGAGCTAGATCACCGGGGTTCACACCCTCGGTAAGTTTCGCCTTTTTCGAACCGGCAGACATTCCTAATAACGCTACCGATGCGATGAGAACATAAGCTCTTACCTTCATATTTTCAATTTTACGTTAAACTTAATCGGGGGAATCTCCCGGGGGACAAACTCCCGACTCCTGATTTTCAGGATCGTAAACAAGCATGTTTCTTTCGCTAAAGAGACACTTACTTGTCTTTAACGGGTGCAAATATAAAGCCAAATACTTCTTTCCACCAAATTATATAGCGATTTTCTGCAAATTAGCAAGCTTTTTTATATGTTTTAGCGCACACATCGATAAAAAATTAACTGTTTTGCAACATAAATTTAGAAGTAGAGTACCTTTTTCTCCCCGAGAGAACCGCAAAATCATCAAGAATCATTAGCTTCCCGCTCCCCTACCTTTAGACCGATAACAGGGAATCCTTAGCGATTTCATCTTTAAGTATAGATTATCCAACAACTGTTGCATAATCATCTAACAGTTGGTGCATGATCTTCCAACAGCCGTTAGATGATCATGCACCAACTGAAAAATTAGCAATGCTTCAAGAGCAAACCGCTAATCCTTCTTGGAAAAGAGGCTAATAGCATTAAGAGATTCCCTTTAATCACCTTGTACTGCCATCTTGAAAAATAAAAGGAAAAAAATACCCTTCCCTCTTGTTTATTCAAAAACTTCCACTACATTTGCAGTGTACTATTAAACTAATACACTAAAGCAGCAAAACATATGATTACATTAAAAGAACTCTCATTCAGCTATAGCCGCAAAAAAGAGGTACTTGATCGTATCAATCTTGAGGTTGGATCGGGACACATCTGTGGCTTATTGGGAAAGAACGGCGAAGGAAAGACTACGCTTCTAAACCTTCTAAGCGGACAGATCTTTCCGGATCAAGGCTCTTGCCTCGTATTGGAGGAAATTCCTTCCGAGAGAAACGCTCGTTTCTTGCAACAGATATTCTTATTGCCGGAGGAAATCTCCATGCCGGAGGTCACCGCCATAGAATATATAAAGATGTACGCACCTTTTTATCCGACATTTAGGGACGATATCTGCAAGGCTTGCGTAGAATCGTTTGAGATCAATCTATCCGATCGCCTGTCGAAAATGTCTCAAGGACAACGGAAAAAGGTGGCGATAACCTTGGCGCTGGCCGCTCATACGCCCCTGCTTCTAATGGATGAACCAACAAATGGGCTGGACATTCCCTCGAAAGCGACATTCCGCAGACTGGTAGCCTCTTTGATAGATGACAATCAGACGGTTATTATCTCCACGCATCAGGTCAGGGATCTGGAAAGCTTGATCGACACGGTATTGATCTTAGACCAAAGGCAAATCCTATTGAATAAGACGTTGAACGAGATCGGCGAGAAACTTTATTTCGGACCACTCCTGCCGGAAGAGAAAGCTCTTTATTCCGAGCCTACCCCGCAAGGGACAATAGGCGTCACCGCAAGGGATGGCAAGGAAGAGACGGCCGTATCCTTAGAGTTGCTCTTTAACGCGGCGATAACGTATCCCAAAGAGATCCAAAGAATCATGAACTCCTAAATACACATAGATATGAAAACAGATTTTAGTATACAACGCATCAATCTTTTACTTCGCAAAGATTGGATAGAGAATAAGAAGAAATTAGCTTATGGGGTGTTGGTCATCCTCGGAGTCCTCTTCTTTTTCCTATTATCCTCCATTTTATGGGATACGAGATTCCGTACCCTTACATTATATGTATTGGGATCATTGGGGACTTTTATCGCTTTCTGTAGCTACGTAAACTTAATGATACACCGCCCTAGAGGATTGTTCTTAACGCTTCCCGCGAGCAACCAAGAGAAATTTGCCGCTATCTTGATCGAAGGCATCGTGGTATTCTTAACATACCAAGTCACGTTCTGGACTGGGACGGGAATAGCCTCAATGCTCATTCATATACAGCCTGTAGCATTCAAGGACATTATCATGACCTTGCAAGATTTCACCATGCTGGCGTTTGCCGGCTCCTTGATGTTTCTCTCTTATGTCACGTTCCGGAAGTATGCCTTAGGAATCGCTTGTGGCGGATATATATTGATAGCAGCCTCTATCATAGGGATTGTCTATCTATGTATAAACATCTTGAATATCCAGCCGGGTATGAATAGTTTTTGTTATGAATCTTCACCGTTTTATACCGCCGTGTATTGGCTGAGCTTTGCCTTTACACCCGCATTTCTCATCGCGACCCTCGTGGTCTTATACGTCGCTTATCTAAAACTTAAAGAAAAGGAACTAAGATGAACTACAATACGAATCAATCCATATTTATCCAGATAGCCGAGCGGATTTGCGACCGGGTATTGAGTGGTAATTACAAAGCCGATAGCCGTATCCCGTCCGTACGGGAACTGGCGGTAGAGATGGAGGTAAATCCAAATACGGTCATGCGTTCCTTCGAGCGCCTGCAAGCCAACGATATTATTTACAACAAGCGTGGGATCGGCTACTTCGTCGCTTCCGACGCCGAGCAAAAAATCCGTGAGATGCGCCATAACCAGTTCGTGGAAGAGGTACTTCCCGCCGTCTTCAAGGAGATGCACCTGCTAGATGTAGGTATCGACGAGCTTACGAAAGCCTATACATTATATATATCTACCATTAAATGAAGACAATCATGAAAAAAAGTAATCGCGTATTTATCGCCCTGATAGCGACATTATATATCGTCCCAGTCCTCACTTTCGGCGTTGCCCAGTTTACGTCGGAAAAATGCCTTACAGGTTTCACGCAAAAGTTTCAGATTATCCAGATAGATAATCCGGAGTTGAAAGCGGAAAACATAAAAGTCGATACGAGAACCGCCTCCAAATTTCCCCGGGGGCAAATACTGGAAGCAAAGGACCGGTCGTTACTCTATTACGAGGGAATGAAACGGTATTTGCCGGAAGTCAGCCGCCACGATTCTCTATTATTGGTTAGCGGGGCGAGGGACGCCGGGCAAGATAAAAATCTCACGTTGCATATCCGTATCAACAATATCCAGAAGATCCGTCTGAACGGAGAAGAGATTTGGACTAAGTAACAAGCACATACACACATTATTTCTTAATCATTAAATCGTACTATAATGAAACAAATCATTATGGCAGCCCTTCTTATATCCTTTTCTTGGGGTATTCGGGCACAACAATTACAGATCCGGGGGAAAGTCATCGATCTATCCGACAAGTCTCCTCTTGAGTTCGCGAATATCACGCTTCAAACAGCCGATTCCGCATTCATCACAGGGACGACGACGGATAGTAAAGGACTTTTCCGGATCGAGAAAGTCAAGGCCGGAGATTATCAAGTATCTGTTTCCTCCATAGGTTACAAGACTTCGGTAGTCTCCGTGCTGGGACTTTCCCAGAATATAGATCTCGGTACGATCTCATTGGCATCCGCTTCTATATCCTTAGATGAAGTCACGGTCAACGCTTCCGCTATCCGTAATACGGCGGACCGTAAGATCGCATTCCCTACCTCCGAGCAAAAAGCGGCCTCCAGCAATGGCATCAATCTATTGAACGCCTTGATGCTTCCCCGTTTGGAAGTGGACCCGATCCGGAATAGCGTATCGCTATCGAATGAAGGGACGATTCAATTCTGTATCAACGGTATCAAGGTAGAGCTGTCCGATATCCGGGGTTTATCGCCACAGGAGGTAATCCGGATAGAATATCATGATAATCCGGGCTTACGTTACGGTAACGCCTCTGTCGTACTCGACTACATTGTCCAGAGGGAAACTAGCGGAGGTTCTGTCAATCTGGATCTTAGTAATTCGCCGACCACCTCTTTTGGAGACGATCAGGTATCGACGAAGTTCAATCATAAGAAATCGGAGTTCGGATTGCAATACGCCGTCCGCTACCGGAATCCGTATCATATCTGGACGGAAGGAGTCGAGACCTTCCGCTTTGAGAGTGGCGAGACGATGGAACGTACCTCGGAAGGTCTGCCAAGAGGAATGTCCGAGACCTCTCATAACCTCTCTCTTAATTATAATCTGGTAGATAACGACCATTATTATTTCAATGCCACGCTACGCTATTTCTTATCAGACGAGGATAAAGGTGGCGGCAAGAACCTGTATACCAACAATAATCCCGAGGATAAGACATACGCTTGGAATCCAAATAGCAACTCTACCAAACGTCCTTCCCTCGACCTTTATTACCAACGCTCCTTACCACATAAGCAGACATTGATACTTAATATGGTAGGTACGTACATACATACGAACGCAAACCAAATGTATCAAGAATGGAAAAACGATATCCTCTTATCGGATATCTTGTCGAACGTGGACGGAGACAAATATTCCATCATCGGCGAGGGAATCTACGAACGGCAATTCGAGGCCGGTCGATTGGGAGGAGGATTGAAACACACCCAATCGTGGACGGATAACACCTACAGCGGAACGGTTGGAGGACGAACCAAGATGAAACAGTCGGAGACGTATCTCTATACGGAATTCAGCGGACGTGTCAAGAAGTTGAATTATACCGCCGGAATAGGTGTCTCCCGCTCATGGCTCAAGCAAGAAGGCGAGGAAGATTATCAATATTATACGTTCCGCCCAAAGGTCTCCTTACAATATAACTTTACGGATAATATGTATTTCCGGGTAAACGGTAGCGTAAATAATGTCTCACCTAGCCTATCGGAGCTAAGCGCCATCGAGCAATACATCGATACGCTCCAGATACGCCGGGGAAATCCTTATCTGAAACCCTATAAGAGTTATGACATGCAAGCCAATTATCTATATAAAAAAGGAATATTCACCGGAGACTTAAACTTTTATTACAGTAATAGCCCGGACCGGATCATGGAGGAAGTGATACGGGAAAACAATAAGTTCATTCGCATTACCGATAACCAAAAAGGATGGCAGAAACTAAGCGGTGACTTGACATTACGTGTCGGCCCTATCATCAAGCGGATCGTAAGCCTATCCGTGACAGGTGGCGTTAATCGTTATATTAGCGAAGGAAATAGTTATTCGCATACCTATAACAATTGGTATTACCGGGCTTCCGTCATGGCTATGTACAAGAAATTCATGGCTATGTTCCAGATACAAAGTAGCTATAATACGTTTGTCGGCGAATTATTGCATGGTGGCGAGAATATCCATATGTTTATGTTCCGGTACAATCAAGGAAAATTCGCCGTTGGAGCCGGATTGATGATGCCTTTCTCCAGCCAGTACAAACGGGTAGAGGAAAATCGGAACGCTTACGCTCCCAGCCGTACGAACATGTACGCGAACGACTTCAGCCGAATGTTGATGCTAACCTTCTCTTGGAATTTTGACTTCGGCCGCAAGTTCAAGGAGACCAACAAGAAACTTTGGAATAGTGACGAGGATTCGGGTATCATGCGATGATCCTCAAATAAAAAAAGTCCGGTATTAATTACCGGACTTTTCTTTTCTATCTTCAGGAGGGGGAATTGGAACCCCTTCTTTAATAAACTCATCATATACGATCTTAGGATGGTCTTGCGGAGAAGCCAGTTGATATTCCGCGGCGAAATTATCCCGCCTAAAATTCTTCAGCTTAAGGTTTTCCGCGCTGTAATTTCTCAAGGTCTCTTTCCTGTCACCAAACAAAGAGCTGTTCAATACCTCCGAATCCAGAATGTTTTCTTTCGGAGTCATTGTAGGCAAAAGGTTTTGCTCCAGCAATCCTCTATAAGCGCCAATGTATTCGCACCAAACAGAATTACCTTTTTGATAGATTCGATAGGTGTAGTTAGACCAAGCTGTCGTTACATGAATCTCATGCTCCCAGATATCGACGCATGCCTCTGAATCAAAGTAGGGATCTTTAATCGTCACACGTCGCAATCCATGATTCTCATCTCTCACTAAAGTCAACCACTTATCTGAATGAAGTATTTCAGAAATAATGTCGGGCAACTTTTCCTTGATTTCAAATTGGATTCTCATACATTTCGCCTGCCGGTCAGGACTTTTTAAGGTTGCCAGGTTCTCATTAAACATTTTGTCGTTAATACGATAAAACAAATATAAGCAAAAATGTTCAATATAATGTACTCTTTTTCGATAATTCTTACGTACTTTTGCCTAATAGAATGACAAATATGGCACAAAACGACGAAATAATACTGATAAATATCAATGGAGCGGATCGTCCGGGTGTAACGGCGGCTCTTACGGAGATTCTAGCCAAGAACAACGCTGTTATCCTCGATATCGGTCAAGCGGATATCCATAACCATTTATCATTGGGTATCTTGTTTCAAAGCACGGAAGGAAATTCCGGCGATATATTGAAAGAACTACTGTTCAAGAGTTACGAATTAGATGTCAATATCCGTTTCAATCCCATTACAGAGCAAGAATATAGTAAATGGGTAGGTATGCAGGGCAAGAACCGGTATATCATCACGATATTAAGCCGAAAGCTTACAGCCAAGCAAATCGCGGGTGTTTCCCGGATCGTAGCGGAGCAAGATATGAATATTGATGATATCAAGCGGCTCACGGGACGTATCCCGTTGGACGAGAATGCCCGTACTCCTAAGGCGAGCGTGGAGTTTTCCGTACGTGGTACCCCGAAAAACAAGGAGTGCATGAAAGCGGAGTTCATGAAACTTTCCACGGAGCTTGAGATGGATATCTCTTTCCAAGAGGATAGCATGTATCGCCGTATGCGCCGTCTGATTTGTTTCGATATGGACTCTACCTTGATAGAGACGGAGGTTATCGACGAGTTGGCGATACGTGCCGGAGTTGGCGATCAAGTAAAAGCGATTACAGAGGCAGCCATGCGTGGAGAGATCGATTTCTGCGAGAGCTTCCGCCAGCGTTGTGCCTTATTAAAGGGGTTGGACGTATCCGTGATGCAGGAGATCGCCGAGAATCTACCGATCACAGAAGGTGTAGACCGCTTGATGCGTATCTTGAAAAAGGTGGGCTTCAAGATCGCTATCCTTTCCGGAGGTTTCACTTATTTCGGTAATTTCCTTAAACAAAAATATAATATCGACTATGTATACGCCAACGAGCTTGAAATCGAGAATGGCAAGCTAACGGGTAATCATGTGGGTGATATCGTAGATGGGAAGCGTAAAGCGGAGTTATTACGCCTGATCGCGCAAGTGGAGAACGTGGATATTCGCCAGACCGTAGCGGTTGGCGACGGGGCGAACGACTTGCCGATGATTAGTATCGCCGGTCTAGGTATCGCCTTCCATGCCAAACCGAAGGTTAAGGCGACCGCCAAGCAATCTATCTCTACGATTGGCCTCGATGGTATCTTATATTTCCTTGGATACAAGGATTCGTATTTGGATGAACAGATGTAATATAATTAACGTATAGCGATTATGATCAGACATATTGTAATGTTTAAGTTGAAGGAGTTTCAAACTCCGGCTGAGAAGCAAGCCAAAATGCAAGAAATTAAGGATAAACTGGAAGCCTTAATCAATAAGATAGACGTATTGAAAATGATCCGTGTAGATTTTAATTGTAATCCGGCGGAGACTTGGGATATTATTTTAACTACTGAATTACCTACCTTGGAAGATGTAAATACGTACGCTAATCATCCGGAACATGTAGCGGTCGCTAAAGGAATTATTGGCCCGGTAAAGGCGGACAGAGCTTGTGTTGACTATGAAATCCTTTGATATAGAGGAGCGTGTGAACCAAGCGGTCCACAACTTCGAGTCCGGATATAATTGCGCTCAATCTGTATTCCTCGCTTATTCGGATGTCTTCGAGTTGGATTTAGAGCTGGCGAAAAAGATGTCTGTATCTTTTGGAGGAGGTGTCGGACGCATGCGTGAGGTTTGTGGTACCGTAAACGCAATGGCGATGTTAGCCGGATTTAAGTATCCGGTATTTGATCCGCTAGATCAAGAGGCGCATGCCCGCAACTATGGCATGGTACAAAAAATGGCGGCTTTATTCAAGGAGAAACATGGGACGATCATTTGCCGTAGCCTTCTTCCTCCGGAAGAGACATCGACGAATCCCGCTCCTTCCGCACGCACACAACAGTATTATGCCAAACGTCCTTGCGGTAAATACGTTGAGGAAGCGGCTCGTATCGCCGGGCATATGCTAAAGGGTGAACTTGAATAAACGGCATTGTCAAGCTAGAAGACGTATTTGTGAAATGTAACCAAGTTTTCGAATCTCAGTGAATAACTCACTGTAAGAGGACTTGGATTTCACATTGACTTTATAGGTAATTGTCGACGTATTCTTGTCGTAATTATGCTCATAAGAAAGACTTACGATAAATATGCTCCTATTTTCCAAGATTTTCCGGATACCTTTAAGATCGGGAGTCGAGGTTGAGCAATTTATCGTAAGTATTTTATTAACACCATCCAAATACATACGTCGCTCCAGCCTTTCTAAAGAAACCAATACGAACAAGGTAAATGCCGTAGTGATAGAAGCGGCCAAGAACATACCGGCACCAGCGGCCAAACCTACTACAGCCATTACCCAAATACAAGCCGCCGTAGTGAGTCCATGCACGCTTCCATGACTTTGAATAATAGCTCCTGCTCCCAAGAAACCAATACCTGTAAGGACTTGGGCGGCGATACGCCCCGGATCTCCATTCAAGAAATTCGGATAGGTTTGTGGTATCCAGATAGATATCAACATGGCGGCGGCAGATCCCATACAGATCAAGGTAAAGGTTCGCATACCAGCGTCCCTGCGGCGAAATTGTCTTTCTACACCGATAATAGCGCCAAGCACGAAGCTGATAGCTAATCGTACGGCGGCGGTCGAGGCCGTTATCTGAGTATTCTCTAAAATATCGTTCAAATGTTCCAGCATAACTATAATATTTTTACCTTACATAAAAATCATCTACAATGTGTAAATACCCCTTCGCACGAGTCATTGCCGTATATAGCCATTGATAAGTGGAGGCTTTCGGTTCTCGCGATATTCTTCTCGGTATATCTAAATAGACCTCTTCCCACTCTCCTCCTTGCGCTTTATGGCATGTTAAAGCATAGCCATATACCGCACGTAAAGCATTCAAATAAGGATCTGTCATCATCGCCCTATGGAAAGCCTCTGTTTTTTGTTTAATTCCTTTTTCTCTCATTCGCATAAAAAAGTCAATGAACAACTCTTTTTGTTGCGATTGCGTCAAGTTGATCGCTGTGCTATACACGATATTTTCGATCATCAGCAAGGAATATACCTTTTCCGTGAACAATTCCTTCACTTCCACATAGACAAACGTAAGTCCGGCTCGCTCTTTTTTTATCCCAATCTTGTTGATCACAACCATATCGCCATTCATCAAACCGGATATATAGTTATTTTGAGTGACCAACAGCAAATCCCCAATCTCAATTCTTGGTGACGTAAATCCCAAAGCAGGTCTTATCGAATTTGTCAACTCCACGCATCCTTTATTGGATTGCGTGATCATTGTCAACTCATTATATCCTTTTTTCTTTACCTTCTCGATGTACTGATTCAACAACTCTTCTCGCGAAGAATACAAACGGATATGCTCATATCCTCGTAAAGGGAATTTTCCCCATAAACATACCGGAGGGTTTTGATGAAGATTTCTCATTCTTTGCGCAGACAAAACCAAATCATTGCCAATGCCTTGACGAACGATCTCCGTAAGCTCTACCTTTTGTGTAGGTAATGTATAATATTGTTTTACATAGTCCGCCGAGAGAGCTGGTGAAAAGTCTTGCAAGACCGGAGGTAACTGACAAACATCTCCCACAAAGACAAACTTTCCTTTAGGATCGAATGCCAATAAATCCGCCAATAGTTTCCCACTGCCAAAATTAGCTTGGGTAGCATTCTTGTCAATCTCATCCGAAATCATGGAGGACTCATCAACAATATAATATCTGGCATCCTCCTCATATTTCTCAATTGGTACCAAAGAGAAACTAAGTAAAAGTTGACCAAACTTATCCACTCCCGTTTTCTCTCTTTGTGCAATCAATTTATCCATATCCTGATTCAAGTCGTCAAACTTATAAATCAAGCTATGCACCGTAGAAGCCGAATACCTAGTCGTATTCGACAAGATCTTGGCCGCTCTCCCCGTCGAAGCTAATAGAGAGAATGAATAATTCCTCTTCTCCAATTCCTCTATGAGAACCTTCATCAAGGTTGTTTTACCCGTACCCGCATATCCGCATAGAATAAAAACCTTTGCCGCCTTATTCCGGATAAAACCAACCAAGTCCTCCAAGACCTGCTGTTGATTGGCAGTCAATACCAATTTCTTTTTCTTAGAATCCATATTGTCTAAACCGAATAAAATTAAAAAAGACCTCTTTATGCCCCGGGCGATCCTCTTTCACGATCCTTTCAGAAGTAGAGGCGACACAGACAAATCCGAACTTCCGTAACAAACGAACCAAAGCAAACGAGAAACACATTTCACCCATAATATGCACCACATCTTCGGACGGATCATATCGCTCGATGATCTCATGAGCATACTCCATCGATAAGGAGGCGACATACCCCTCGCCTTCCGTTGCCGGAATATCAGGAAAAGGATACTCCACTATATCTCCGTATTGACGTGCGTCTGCCAATTGCTTCTCTGACCAATTGGTGGAGGGGTGGTTGGATAGATTTATGAACATATCAATCTTTTGCGGTCTTTTTTATCTGCATTATAAAATTCTCAAAAAGCTGAGAGTCCTCAATATCCTCTCTACACTTATACTGTATACCCATATTCTTAGCTGTATTTTTCAGCTTATCATCTTTAGGAGCAAGCGAGACGATAAAGGTATTAGCAGATAATCCCAAAACGGCCTCTTTGATAGCAGTTGCCTTATAGACCGTTTCATTAAACATTTTCTCTCCCAATATGCCGGTCTTACACTCTATCACAAACAATTTATTGCCGGAGATAAACACAACATCCAAATCATTTTGATTTGTATTCTCAGTTCGTTTGATTAGAACACCTAATTTTATGTCTTGAGGACTTATGTACTTCTTAATCTTGTAATAAAGATATTCCTCAAACCATCCTCCTGTCAAATATTCTATTTCACCACGATTTAAATAGCCCGATTCTTCCATAGGGAAATCTATGTTACTCAAGAAATCATTTAAGCCATCTATACGTGGCTTCTTTTCTGTTGACATACAAGTTTCAAGGCTATACACTGCCATTTTTTTCTTAATATTCCGATACGATCTCAATAAATCAATCGCTTTAAAATTCAATGTTCCATCCACAAACCGATTGAAGAAATAATCACAATATGCCTCACCCTTTACAAGTTTCTTCTCTGTAAATGTCACATTGTAATTGGAAAAATATTCTTTAACAGTCAATCGGTAATCCAACGCTATAGAATCATTCTCAGAAAGTTTCAGCAACTCATTTTTCGGAAATGGAATGTAAAAGAATTGACTGTTATATCTCTCAAATACATTTTGGACAAGCAAACTCATATATTTTGTTCCACCTGTCAAATTAACAATATAAGAACACTCTGAAGATATTTGAACCTGTAATTTTGACTCCATATCTTTCCAACGTTCTTCTTCTCCATCTTGAAAAAGAATGGATTCAATGGTACAATTCACATAACCTAATGATTGCTTGATCCATTCTATCCTTTCCGCAAATTTTTGGGAAGAAATGAACAACAGTTTATCTCCAATTTGAAACATTTCCTTGATAAACAAATAGTTTGGAATTGTTTGCTCTGATATAATATTTACTATGACTCTATTCATGACACTACTCTTTAAATCAACGACAATTTAACAAATCCTAAGATATCACTATCCTCATCTATCCTGCGGGACTTCGGAAAATCATATTCTTGGTATCGTCCGTTATTTGGACGAGAAACAGCGATTACCTCGTCAAAATTATTTAAGGCCTCACACCAAGCACCCGTAATGAACCGCCAACCGGATCCATGCCCTATGCGTAATACACACTCTTTGCTCTCTTGACAATTTTTAGTTTCATCAAGAATATGCCGCATACTTGCAATATAATCTTCTGCTCCCTCTTTATTACTACTTATATCACTCCAATAAGCTATCTCATCAGAGACCAAATCCTTGGTATGCCTATTAAGTGACACAAACAATGAAGGTTCCGATTCCATCTCTTTAGGGAGATCGCCTATGTTTTGGGATCTTGCTTTACACCATGAATAAGTATTCTCGGCAAGTTTCAACTGAAAAATGGAATCGCAACCAGCCCCGATCGCTTCCACTACTTGCGATTTAGAACGATCTTGCAGATTCGTTTTTTGTGTAACATTCAAGTTTATCATACGCATGGCGATCTCACATTCTCTCTCGAAGTAGGCATCGCCGACTTGAAGAAAACGAAATATATCGTTATTTGGATCTCTTCCGAATAGTTCTATCTCTACCCGTCTGGCTCCCATTTTTTCCCGGGAAATCCTGATCTCTTTTTCCAAAGGACGATCCTTCGCTACTGTCGCTAAGATAGCGGTCCGTATGGCTCCTTTGATCGAACTGCCCGGGATATAAGGCAAACCCATTCCATCGTGTAAACATTCTTTCAAGGTATCGGTTGCCTTGATCGCACCCGCACAGTTCGTAATGATACGTTGGGAATAATCATCCGGATACGCATTCTTTCTATAGCGACGAACAAAATCTCGTATACTTTCCTCTTTCTTCTCAATCGAAAGCACCCAATCATCAATGTGTTCCACTCCTATAAAGTCCAAGATTTTCTTAGGATCAATCACATGAATAAATGAATCACCGCCTTGCGAGGATAGAACAAAATCGGCATTCCTTTGCAAGAAATTTCCATTTCCTATATGTATAGGCGTGAGTGTTTCTATTTTCACCTTGCTCATATCCTTACAGTTTAAATTTAACAGGAACAATAAAAGGCTTTCCGCTTCGAAAAACAGGGTGCAATCGCTCATCGTCCCAGTGAGGTCGAAGATTGACGACCTTCCCGCTTAAACGACTGGTTGTCTTAAACACGGAACCAACATTGAACATATACACGGATTTCTTACGCAAATGCCTGAAATCCATCTCTTGGCTCCCGGCTATATATCCACCTCGGTGCAGCAAATCATAGCAAGAATCATGTAGGTTCAACAACTCTACATCCTCTTTTGCCGGAATGAAAAGAGACAATAATAATTGAGAGTCGGGAGCGTCGATCTCTGGCAAAGACAAGTTCCTTATCTCTACATCAAATTTTCCCCCTCCAATATTCTTATCGGTTCCAATACCAAACTCCCCCAATTGCTTGAACAATCGGATCAGATCGTCTCGTTGGCTATTCGGCGTATCCAGTAAGCAATACAACCCTGCATCCAAATGAAAATAAACCCACTCAAAGAAAAACGGATCCGCATAGATCCCTTCTTCACGGGGTATCGTAACCCGTTGGTTCACCTTTGATTTATAAGGCCTTCTAAAGTCCTCATTCCTTATGGATGATAACAAGAATTGGTCTTGCAGCTGCCGTTCCTTTACTGATACCTCTTTCCCGGCGGCCAACTCGCTCCATAAATCCACCTCGATATATTTTATCTTCTTCAGCTTTTTCCTCGACACATACTCCTCGCCATCCGAGATAGTAACGCTCATCTTCCCTTGAGGTCTCGGAAGAAAATAGCGATCTCCGACAAACGGGAAAGCGGAGCTTAGGGTAAACGAATTCAAGAATTCTTCCAGATCCCCACTTTCTCCATTCTGAGCTTTCATGGCTGCCAAAGCCGCGGATAAAGTGTCACTTTGCAAATCCAAAGCGGAGAAATCATAATTCTCTTTCCCCGTTCCTATATGCAAAGGAGCCATACTCTTTAATTTGACAAGGGTGTAGATCGCCATAATCAATAGGTTTTCGGTTCACCCTCCGGATTATCTAATTCAATGGACACTTGTCCATATCCCCGTGATCCATGTCCTCCCAGATAGTCGTCTCGCAACAAACAAAGAGCCAAATTCAGCGTTTCCTTCAATTGCTTTTCATCCTCACCCTCAAAAATATTCAATACCATGTTTAGCTTGAACTTCGCCCCCGCGGGAACACGCTCGAAGGTGCGAGGATTCGCTTTCGCCGTAACCCGATCGATAGCCACTTCCGTCTTGCTTTCCGTATAAGGAAGATCCGTATTGGCAAACAACTCCGGTTCACTAAGATCCAACTCCGCATCCCTGACGATCAAGCGGGAGGGCCTGTTATTATTTTTTCCAGTAGCTACCCCAAACAATCGTCCGGAAATGGAATCCGGATCCTCGCTGGCTCTCGCTTCCCCTTTATTATTGACAGACGCACAACCTTTCGATATCTCGACTAACGCTCTCATCTTCCCTTTCAAAGAGCTTCCCGGAATATAGGGAACGTTATTAATAGGATTGCGAACCACAAATTTATCCGGACCACCGATATTCAACGCCGCATTGGTTCCTCCGATATGCAAACCGGTCTTCAAGGTAATTGTGCCTGTATAAATAATCTTCTTTATCAATTTTATTGTAGCCATAACTCTTTCGTTTTTCTAAATGAAACAAACTTATTAATCTTTTCCCCCATAAGCCTTATGATAAGCAAGTATAGCCTCAATGAGCCCACAGAAATTATGATAGCTTTTTTGATCTGAGACATCCGAAGCGGCCTTGTCAAAGATCTTCTTAAACAATTTCAGCCCCTCATTCTTATTGTCACGCCCTAGCGCATAAGCCACCTTGGGTTTCAATAAGAAGAAAGACGATTTCTCATTTTCAAAGGTTCCCATTTGAATCCGTTTGATCTCTCCATATATACTACGGATCTTAGAATTGGTCAATTCGTTTTCTGCCATGAACTTACCCGCTTGTTCCGCATATTCTACCAAGCTAGCGGAGGCTTCGCAAGTGATCCACTCTTTTTCATAATTCAATCGGCCGAAAACTTGTTCTACGGTTTCTTTTTCGTTTCCCCGATCTTGAAATCTTCTATTGCCCACATTTTGTCCACCCATACGTGAGCGGGAATTTCCACCCCTATTAAAATTATTGTCGTACATCGCTTTTATGTTTTAAGTTATTCTTTATCTTTCCTATATTCCAGTTCCGCCCATCGTGCCGCGAAACTCCACAATTCAAGCGCATGATAATCGGTTCGCAAAGGCTCACCGCCCAAAGTCCCTTTATCCCGGTCGCACACCTCATGGATGCAACAAACGATCAGCTTCTTGACGCTCTCATCGCTACTACGCTCTTTCATGCGGCTCAAGTCATACGTTAGCATCCAATAGGTTTTAGGTCTTGTTATCATATGCTTGACGATTCCTGCATTTGCGTAATGATTCATAAGTTTTGACAAAAAAGACTTGGGTAATTTGTCGGCCTTCAACAGATCGCACAACCTTTCTTTCAGATGTTTCACCGCAATATACTCCCACTCCCAATTCAAGGGCATATCCATGAACGAGATAGCGTTTTTCTCGCATCCGCACTCATCACGTACATTATATATTATATGTGATTTTGCTAGCTTTTCCTCCTCTGCGCTCTCCTCGGCTCCTTTCATGATCGGAAACTTAGAAGGAATGATCGCAATTCCTCCGGATAAGGAGAACGCCGGATTCTTGCAAGTGAACAACTTGAAATCCTCTTTTATCCTTTCCGCCAGCTTGATCGCTACATCCCAGCTTGCGACGATAAACACGTCATCGCCACCACTATAAACGATAAAGGATCGATCCGGCTCCGTCTCCCTCCAAACCGTATTCAGATAACCGGAGAAAAAGAAATCAAAAGAACGACTCAACGCAGCGAAGCGAGATAACGTGGCCCGCTCCGGAGCGATCCCATTTTGGAAAATATTCCCTAGATTATCCACGTCCATCCGCAGCACTCCCATTCTAGAGAAGTTGTCATTCTTGCACATCTCCTCGAAGGTAGGTACATTCCGCATATCCGTCTCGTTCCCTCCGTAAAACTCAAGCCCATAAATGTTATTGATACCATCTATCGTACGCAAGAAGTCACAATTTCCATTTTTCCCGTTTAAAGTAATTACCGATACCTTGTCTGCCGAGGCTCGCAATTGATCTTTCATCTTCTCTAAGTCGGCATTGTTCAAGAAATAATAGGTGAATCCCAACTGTGCGGGAGATATCTGCATCTCGTTTTTCCAATAAGGCAAAGGTTCTCCCTCTTTCACGACTATCAAGTTCGTCTCTCTCAGTTTACGACCTATTTCGATCTGTCCATTCGTAATCGTCTTCAAGCTCAAGTCTTCTTTTTCGATTATCGGTTCACCCGGTAAAAACTCTTCTCCGGTGATACTATCCCGCCGGGTATCCCCTCCTTGCATGAGGGGTTCGAAGAAAGAGGCATATTCTGTTTCGATTAAAGAGGCGAACTTGGTAGACTTCTTCCGATCTCGTTTCACGAACAGTTTTCCCCAGACCTGTCCCAGACTCTCGTTCCCTTTGTGCATCAAAGCCTCTTTCGACAACTCGATGCTGTCGATCGCCACAAACAGGGTCGTACCATGCGTCTCGAAAAAACGCTTCTCGATCGTTTGGATGGCTTTCCGCAATTGCCTCCTTACGAATTCCGTGTTGGGAGCCAACAAATAAAAACCTCCACCGGAATTATAAATCACGTTCGCTTGAAACAGACACAGCTCCTTCAACAAGTAGCGCACGACCGCATCCGATAAGATACGCAAGTAGAACGATCGTCCTTTTAGGTTCTTACCTGCATATTTAGATACGATTTGATAAATATAGGATTGGATACCACTGAAATCCGCTCCGATCAAAAGGAAAGGATTTTTGCCTTCTCCACCTTCTGCTTGGTAATCATAAAGGCAAACAGCCAGTGCCGCAGTTGTCTTCAAGTGATCATATAAAGAAACATCCGGAAAATGGATCGTGCTGGCCGGGATGCAACTCGTATATTTCAGTAATAAGCTCAAAAGAGTCTCGGAAAAGGCACGATATGTATTGGATTGGATAAACTTGAATTCTCCCTTGAAATCTTTCCACAAAGTCTCATAATCCGGAGATGTCTCAAAATTCGAACCGGGGAAACAAGTCTTCGATAATTCCATCTTATGAACGGGAAGATGCGACCAATCCTTCTTTTCCACATATGTTCGCACTTGTTTGGGATTGATCGTCTCTAGCACCGAGATCATACGTTTTCGCTTGAAAGCATCCCATGTGGTCTCTGTCTCGTCCATCGCATCTCTCAACGCTTCGGTCGAACTTCTGTCCATACCGGAAGAAAGGCAATCTGCCTCTTTGATGATACGTCCCCATTCCGATAATTGCTCCATCGCCAAATGATGCCCCGCAGCTAATCCTTGCAGACTATCCCGTGAAGAGAACAATGCTTCTTTCTCATCATGCAACAGGTTCTTGAACACGGGTACGAAATCTTCGATAAATTGTGCGGTCCATAACACGTGCTTATGGGTATATTTCCCAGCATGCACAGGACAAAATGAGCTTTCGTCCTTACAATGTTCTTTCAAATGTTTACTTGTCCGGACGCTACCTTGATCCGCACGTTGATAGAATTTTCCGATATCGTGCAACAATGCCGCCAAATAGATCCGTTCTCTTATATTTTCCATGTCTTCGATCAGATTAAGGATATTTATTTCTCAAAAATAAGGATAATAAAATGAAGGTTCAAAATTCTCGCTCGGAAAGAGGAGTTTAACCGTATATTGTCCCATTTCCCAAGCTCACCCCCTTGCCTAAGCCGATGTTGTCAGGTAGGGAGACATTGGTTTTGAAACGAACGTTGAACGCCATCATCCGTACCCCTTTGTAGGTGATCCAATAGGGATTCTCCACTTCCAATATCTTACACGTCAACCGAGTATCAAAATAGATACCCAACCCCTTGGCGAACGAGAGGATATTGCCGATCAACTTCTTCTCCAAAAAGTCATAACGTTCGGCAAGTCCTTCCAATCGCTGATAGATCCGGTAATTATCCTCATTGAAAGGTAACCAGCGATGCAAGCGATAGGTGAAAGAAGACTCCCATGGTTGGATCACTACCTGTTGGGGGTGGATTGACTCAATCTCCATCCTTACCGCCCGATCGCCTATCCGAAAACAAAAATCACCGGCCGAGAATAGTTCCCCGATAGCCTCCGTTCCCTCTTCCAAACAGACAAGGGCCGCTTTGCCAAAGAGGCGTTTGTATTGGATCAATGGATAAGAATAGCGAAAGTTATCGTTCATATGATTATGGAACAAGACCGAGGCTTCCGGCAATTTGCTCAATACGGCTCCGCGAAACATCTCGATCTCGTTGTTCTGAAGCTCGTTATGGAATCGGACACAAAGTATTCTAATCTTTCTCATGATTTCTATTTGGTTTAACACCAAAAATAGGGATAAGAAACGAATCCTACAACATTTATTGTCATTTTGTTCTCCAAAAGATGTGTTTTGTGACAAGTGTTTTGTGGCAAATTGATAAAATAAGGGAGAATAGAGAGACGAAAGGCTCGTTTTTGGGTAGAAATAGCATGGCTCATGTGCACAAGTAGTGGTTTGAGCGTGTTCCGGTAGTCGTTTCGGGACACGCCAGTACTGTCGTTGGGCATCGAAAGTAGCCAAGAATAGGGTTATCAGCAGTCTTGAATAGGCATTCTAACCTTGTTACAACCCAGCCGTGATCCTAAAAAACGTCCAAACAACTGCCGTGATAGGAATTAAGGTGAATTATTTTCGCTCAAATGAAAGACTGCTTTTTCAACATCTAGTTAATAAACAGTACATTGCTATTTTTTTCTTGCGAATTTGGAAGCGAGATGTACTTTACCCCGAAATATTCGATTCTCAAAGGGTTTGGATAACAAATTGTCAAATTGTCAATTCTTTGGGAAAGTCGAGATTTTGGTGAATTTGTTATAATCCTTGTTATAATGGAATTACCTCTCTGACATATCAAAATAACAATAGAACCAGCGGCAACGGATAAGTCTTAATCCTTATTCTAATGGAACTACCTCTCTGACGAAAATAAAAATAAAAGCAGAGTTAAAATTGTCTGAGTCTTAATCCTTATTCTAATGGAACTATCTCTCTGACCGTAATACGTACATTACCTGATGGTACACCTGCAAGGTCTTAATCCTTATTCTAATGGAACTACCTCTCTGACAAACTTTTTCACAAAGATACGCCACTTTCTATGGAGTCTTAATCCTTATTCTAATGGAACTACCTCTCTGACCGGTTAAAGCGTGGTGTCAACTATTTAAATCCGGAAAGTCTTAATCCTTATTCTAATGGAACTACCTCTCTGACGCGTGGTGTCAGCTATTTAAAAGCGGTAAAGAGGTGTCTTAATCCTTATTCTAATGGAACTACCTCTCTGACGATATTAAGTAAAGAGATTTCGTATGTTACGGAAAAGGTCTTAATCCTTATTCTAATGGAACTACCTCTCTGACTAACAGATGCGCTAGGACGTAAGGTTATCCTAGTTGGGTCTTAATCCTTATTCTAATGGAACTACCTCTCTGACTTAATTTAAACAAAATTGATATGAAAGCGTTTATTACAGTCTTAATCCTTATTCTAATGGAACTACCTCTCTGACAAGAAAGCAAGTGAGAAAACGCTAACAGGTGCGGTGTCTTAATCCTTATTCTAATGGAACTACCTCTCTGACACCGTAAAATGCTATGGATTTGTCTATCAAGGATAAGTCTTAATCCTTATTCTAATGGAACTACCTCTCTGACTTGAAGTAACAGGCTTTCCTGACTTTGTTCGTAAGTCTTAATCCTTATTCTAATGGAACTACCTCTCTGACCCTTCGTCTCCTCTCCACGTGAACAGGAACCAAACAGTCTTAATCCTTATTCTAATGGAACTACCTCTCTGACGCGTATACAAATTCAAGAAACTTAAAGAGATGAAGCGTCTTAATCCTTATTCTAATGGAACTACCTCTCTGACGAGACGACTATGAAGTGTACGATCATGAGTCTAGAAGTCTTAATCCTTATTCTAATGGAACTACCTCTCTGACGAGCAGATGCATTTGCTGGTGCTCAATCAGCTGGGTCTTAATCCTTATTCTAATGGAACTACCTCTCTGACATGTCATGGATTTGGTTATCAAGACTAAAGACGTTGTCTTAATCCTTATTCTAATGGAACTACCTCTCTGACTATCAGATGACGAGGCGACAGTTTAATCAGTTGAGTCTTAATCCTTATTCTAATGGAACTACCTCTCTGACGTTATGGTAGCACACCTATGCGTTCCCGTCGCGCTAGTCTTAATCCTTATTCTAATGGAACTACCTCTCTGACTACAAGGAAGTGGAGCGTGAATACTATGATAAAAGTCTTAATCCTTATTCTAATGGAACTACCTCTCTGACAGGGCAATTTAATATGAAAGCAAAAGATTTAAATGTCTTAATCCTTATTCTAATGGAACTACCTCTCTGACATCCAGCAAAGAAGTTAACGAAATACTCAAGGATAGTCTTAATCCTTATTCTAATGGAACTACCTCTCTGACTGGGCAATTAAACATGAAAGCAAATGATGTAAACAGTCTTAATCCTTATTCTAATGGAACTACCTCTCTGACAAACATGAAAGCAGATGTAAACAAAGTGCAAAAAGGTCTTAATCCTTATTCTAATGGAACTACCTCTCTGACCGCCGTCAAAGCTTGGTGTAGATTGTTTAATAGCAAGTCTTAATCCTTATTCTAATGGAACTACCTCTCTGACGGCAAAATTCTTAAACCTATATATTCCAAATCTATACCTTAGAAATTCATATACTTCCACTCTTTAATTCACAAATATTAACCTGTTTTTAAGAGACTGCGAAGGTAGTGATTTTTTCAATAAGTTAAAGAGCGATTTGAGCTAAATTAGGGCAACCGCACCAAAATTCCCTAGTTGGCAAAGTAACTTAACTTCATCGACCAAGTATCTTAAGATACTTTGCCAACACAACTAAGATACTTGGTCGATGAAGTTAAGTTACTTGCCGACCGTCAAAAAGAACCGGAATCCCTTGCCGGAGGGCGAGTCACGTGCATTCAAGAAAACAATTCACAAATCCTCCATTTTTTATCTAACCGCATAATAAACAACGATATAAAGAACCATCAAAGCGATCAAAATGATAGTTTGAAGCCATCTGTAAATAGCTTTCCAAGCCATAAGTTAGTGGCTAGAGGAACTCGCAAGTTGTTCACTTGACAAACCGTAAGTTATTCCTTTGGCAAGCCGTAAGTTGTTCACTTGAAGAGGCGATAAGCAACGGATAAATCGCTACTCCATATATGCTGTAAACATAATTTTGTTGCAGTTGCCCTAGAACTAAAGATTCAAAAGAACAACGTATTCTTATTGCGCATGATGATATCCAACGCTATCTTTTGGCCGATTATCTTCATCGAGCGAAGATAATCCGGAGAGATGGGGACGATCAAGATGCTATCCTTGTTCTCGTAAGCCGCTTGGACTTCCGCCAAATCACTACGGATATGATCATATTCCTCCACTCCCAAATCCGCCAAGAAGATAGAACGCTGTATCCGTATACAGCTTTTGCGCAGCAAGTATTTGGCCACTTGATAGCGGACCTTATTACTCTCTATGTCATACATCACAAAAAACAACATATTCGAAGAGGGCCTGTCAGCCCGGTTTACGATTCCTAATACCATTGCTATCCGCTCATCCAACGTGGATATCTCCTCCAGCTCATTTGGCTGTCGATTGGGAACTGATGAGCCGGAAATTCCCGCATGAACCAATTTGCGCATTACCTCCGCAAATGAAAGCGGAGGCTTTCCTTCTTTCTTTCTAGCCATAGATCTCAATAGTTGCTAATAAAGTTGCGAACCAAATCCGTCATCAATTCATTCAGCTCCGCATTTGTTCCAGAACGGGGAGAACGAACGACCGAAAAACCTTTTTTCCCGAAAAACAGATTTACCTCGGCCTGTTTCAGTCCCATCACGAAACGAATCTTCTTTCCATACTGAATGTTGATCACTTCCGAGATAACCACCCCGGTCTCTTCCACGTATGGTTTCAGCTTCAACATGATCTCATCCAGTTCTTTCGGCACGAAGATTGGTGCTTTCTCCTTATTAGGAGCTTTCGGATTGAGCAATTGCTTGATCCGATCCATCGCCTCCTTGTCCGGATCCGAAGAACCGATCCCTTCATCCCGCTTAGGAGAAGAAGCGGCATTCTCCTTGAGCATTTGTTCCTGCTTTCTCTTCAACTCAAACAATGCGCTAGGGCTATCTACGTCCAAGAACGCTCTCATATTTACCAAATCTGCATCCGGATTATAGTAGGCATCCGGATCCATGCTGATGAAGCAAGCCCTCGTCACGTCGCTCGTCCGCTTATCGGCCACCTGTTGCAAGGCGTACTGCTCGCTAAAGCTCATCAAGAATGATTTATAGAACAGGGAATACACCCCACTATCAAAGCAACGTTCGCTCAGCTTGAACAAGACCTTCAACCCGTCCTCACCCGGAGAAACAAAGGCCAAGACCACTCTAGAGTCTTCCTCTATCCGCCTGCGAGTCTCTTGTACAGACAGCCCCTTACCGGACAAATGATCGATGTCGATCATGAAATACTCCGCATAGGCGAAGTTCTCCGTCTTGCGATAAGGGGGATTGAACATCCCACATACCAAGTAAGGGAGTTGACGTTTCAACGCACCGTATTGTTTCTCGTCGATCTCCCTGACAATCCGCAATTGCCGGATTGCCGAGACGATGTTCGGACGAGGATTACGCAACGAATCATACACGGATTTAACGGGCACCTTGTGCAGCTGATCCGCGTTCGCAATAATGTTTATACCAGCGGAAATCATGATCAATTATATTTTTTCCATTGTTGCGCAAGCTCTTGCGCATAAAGCGTTATTTGATTCAATCGGCTTCTCGAAACACCCTTGACTACTACTACCTCGTCCAAGTAGTCATTCAAGGACTGGATCAGCACACGGCGTCCCAATGCTTCTAGCCAATAGGAGCCGTCTTCCCTTACCGAGTAATACTCATCGGTTACCACTCGCTGCATCAACAAGAGGCAAACAACATAATCCACCCATATCCGATACAGCTCTATTACATCGTAGACCAAGACTGGACGATTGTAGTCATCTCTGTGCATCACCCCGATATAAGGATCAATGCCTGCCTTGATCAAAGCTCCCTCGATCTTTCCGTATAGCAGCCCGTAACCATAGTTCAGCAAAGCATTGGCTATATCTGTCGCAGTATGTTGGCTTCTACCCACGAAATGGTACTCCTCTGGCAGGAACAAATTCAAGGTCTCAAAATAGATCCTCGAGGAAAGTCCTTCCCAGCCCCGCAAAGAAGGGGCCACATCGGTCACGATCTCTCCCTCGACACTCCTTATCTTTGCCCGATAATCCTCCAAGCGATCAATGGATTTACGCACTTTCTTCTCCATCTCGGCCGATCGGGGAGTCATAAGCAACAATAAGGCTTGCTGGTTCTCTATCTTCCTTGAGATAATCTCCTTGATCCATGAGACGGCATCTTTAGTAAAGGTAAAGCTCAATTGCCCTTTCCGGATCGTTGATACGGATCCATACTTCGGACTCCAAATCCGTCCTATCGGATGTCCGCTCCGGTCCATGAACAAGACTTCGATCTCCCTCTCTATGGCAAGCAGTACGGCATCGCTCGTTATCTGTGCGCCGCAACTGATCTGGATCGAAGTGATACCGATTGCCGGAATCCGCTGTTTCCCATCTTTCGAAAGGATAACAAAGCCTTCGTTATCACGACTGAGTGATGTCCCGAATGTGTTCAACACTAATTCCATACTCATTTGATTTTATCTTTTATCATGCGGACAAAACAACTCACACGATAAAACATGGTTTATCGCAAATATACATATTATTTTGTTTTTATTTCTAAAATTCATACCTTTAAGGTCAAATATGTATACATACTATTTAAAATCAAAGCGAATTGAAAATAATAACGTACAATACAAATGGATTAAGGGCTGCCGTAGGCAAAGGCTTGCCCGAATGGTTGGCTCAAGAACAGCCAGACGTGTTATGTATCCAAGAGACAAAGTTACAACCAGACCAGTTTCCGTCGGAAACATTCGAGGCTTTAGGATATAAGTCTTATTTGTTTAGTGCCCAAAAGAAGGGATATAGTGGCGTGGCCATTCTTACGAAACAGGAACCGGATCATATCGAGTATGGAATGGGATCGAGAAGTATGATAATGAGGGACGTTTCCTCCGTGCTGATTTCGGGGATGTATCGATCGTAAGTGTCTATCATCCTTCCGGGACTAGTAGGGATGAACGGCAGGATTTTAAGATGATATGGTTGGAAGATTTCCAGAAATATGTGATGGAGTTGCAGAAGTCTCGTCCCAACTTGATTCTTTGCGGCGATTATAATATCTGTCACGAGCCGATTGATATTCATGACCCTGTCCGGAACGCGACCAACAGCGGTTTCCTTCCTGAAGAACGGGAATGGATGACGCGTTTCCTGTCTGCGGGATATGTGGACTCTTTCCGTACGCTTTGTCCGGAGAAACAGGAATATACCTGGTGGAGCTATCGTTTTAATTCGCGTGCCAAGAATAAAGGCTGGAGAATTGATTATTGTATGGTCAGTGAGCCGGTACGCCCGCTGTTGAAACGGGCGTATATCTTGAATGAGGCCGTACATTCCGACCATTGTCCGATGGCTCTGGAAATATTATAGAATGGTAATACTCAATTTACGGGTGTCTCCTCCGTCGCGAAACTCGCCGAGGTAGACGCCTTGCCATGTACCTAAGTTCAAACGGTGGTTTTTGATGGGGATGGTGACCGAGCTTCCTATCAGGGAGGCTTTTATATGGGCACTCATATCGTCAGGGCCTTCAAGGGTATGGATGAAGTAGGGAGCACCGTCGGGAACAAGTTTATTAAAAAACGTCTGAAAGTCATGCCGTACGTCCGGGTCTGCATTTTCGTTGATAGTCAGTCCGGCAGAAGTGTGTTTGATAAAGACTACCAGCAGACCGCTTTCAGGAAGTGGGGGTAGCTGTGAGACAATATCGCGCGTGATTAGATGAAATCCGCGCGAATAATGAGGTAGTTGGATGTCAAATGTTGTAGCCATATATATTTTAGCTTTTTAAAATTTGGATGGTGGATTCAGATCTACATACGGATCTTTGACGGCTGATTCCATCATCGCGTTGATTGTGATTCCTGTGTCTTCTTTATAATTCCTTCTTTTGTTCCATTCACGTATGTCCTTGAGAGTGACATCACGTTTCTTTCTGTTTTGAGGGAAATTACTTTTTCTTTTCCTATCGGCATATTCATCCTTTCTGGCTGCGCTCATCATAGCTTGGATGGCAATGGCTGTCGATTCTTTATATGAAATAGTTTTGTTCATATTTTCTTTTTTTTGATTTTAATCTTTACGCCCTATCTGATGCAAAGATACTTTTTTATATTTTTGTGCGAAATAAAAATGCAAAATAGTTTATGGAAGATAGAATACAGAAAGCAGTGGAGCTTTTTAAGAGCGGATACAACTGCTCACAGTCGGTAGTAGCGGCCTTTGCGGATATGTATGGATTTACACAGGAACAGGCGTTGCGTATGGGTGCTTCCTTTGGCGGGGGGATAGGACGAATGCGTGAAACGTGTGGAGCTGCCTGCGGCATGTTTTTGTTGGCGGGCTTGGAAACCGGCGCTACGGAAGCGACAGACCGGGAAGGAAAAGCTGCCAATTATGCGGTGGTGCAAGAACTGGCGGCTGAATTTAAGAAGCGTAACGGCTCGCTGATTTGTGGCGAATTGTTGGGATTAAAGAAAAAAGATCCCGTTTCAACGATTCCGGAAGAGCGTACTGCTCAATATTATAGCAAGCGTCCTTGCGCTAAAATGGTGGAAGAAGCGGCAAGAATTTGGTCTGAATATCTCGAAAAGCATCCTAAATGAAAGAAAAAATGCTTTTTTATTACAAAAACGATAAAAAAGTGCTCAATAAAGTGTTATATAACATAAAAATAACTATCTTTGTCCCCGAAATAAAATCTGAAAGTCTTTTTGACCGGATGATTTTAAGCATGTCTAACTAAAATTGCAAAGCAAATGTTGAAAGAAAAAGCTGGTGTAATTGCAGGTACTATCTGGAATGCACTGAACGAAACAGAAGGAATGACTGCCAAGCAGCTTAAAAAAGCAACTAAATTGGTTGACAAAGATCTGTTCCTCGGCCTTGGCTGGTTATTGAGAGAAGACAAAGTCTCTGTGGAAGAAGTTGAAGGTGAAC